>OKSH01000343.1_pt1 | contig 49999 bp, 36 predicted proteins | sample 1601231 | NCBI WGS metagenome assembly OKSH01 (sample SAMEA3541596, study PRJEB24748) | human gut metagenome | biome: human gut; feature: human-associated habitat; material: faeces | place: China | collected 2012
TGGCGGAATTGGCAGACGCGCAGGCTTCAGGTGCCTGTGGTCGCAAGATCGTGTGGGTTCAAGTCCCATTTCCTGCATTCTTTTTTATTTTATCCAAAATCAAAAAAACAGAAGCGCCCAACACCGGCACTTCTGTTTTTTTATTTATTTTTCTTTTTCAGAAAAGATCTCGCTCCCGCCCCAGAGAAGCGCACCTGTAAATATGAAAAGATCCGAAATATTAAATACGACCTTCTTAAGCTTCGGATTTTCCACATTCAGGCTCACATAATCCGTGACGTATCCCTTTCTGCGACGTTCCGTATAATTATTCAGACCGCCGCCCAGGATCATGGAAAGCCCAAGCTTGGATATGCGTGTGCCTTTTTCTCCGGAAGTACGTATATACTCCCAGATCGCACCGCCCAGCACCATAGATGCAAGATCTCTCAGGAATTCTTTATCTTTGTTTTTTAATATCCCAAGCATCATCCCGTGATTATGGCAGTTTCTTACGATCAGCCTGCCTCCCAGGCACTTTTCCTTCAGATCTTTCTTTTCCGATGTGTTGATTTTTTTCTTTATATAATAGTCCGTACCAAAGATCCCCGCCGTCAGTAAATTCCACAACATTATTCCCTCTCCTTATTTCTATGGTCTGCATAATACTCAGGCAGGCTCCCACTGGGGAAAGCCTGCCTTATATGCTTATGGTTATTCTGTTTTTTCTTCTGTTGTTTCTGTATTTTCCGGATCAGCCGCAGGCCCCTCTGTTTCTGCAGATCCCACTTCCGTTCTTTCCTCTTCCAATTCCGGATCTGATCCTGATGTTTCTGACGCTTCTGCGGTTTCTGCTGTTTCTACTACTTCTGACGCTTCTGCGGTTTCTGCTGTTTCTACTACTTCTGACGCTTCTACTGTCTCTTCCGGATCTGCTGCCACTTCTGTAGCTTCTGCGTTTTCTTCCGCTTCTGTCTCCGGTACTTCTGTCACCTCTGCCTCAGCAGCCTCTTGAAGCTCCTCATCTGCCTGCTCGATCACATCGGCAGCTTTCTCTTCCAGCTCCGCTGTAGGACACGCCGCTCCGCAATACGGACAGAAGCTGGCCTCCCGCATCACCGCCTTATGGCAGGCCGGGCAGAACTTCTCCCCTTTACTGGCAGCGATCGCATCTCTGTAGTGATCCGCCTCCAACATGTGCTGGCTGATCTCCTCGCAGATAGCTCCCGTCTCACCGTCAACGGCTTCTCCCTGCTCATAACGTGTATAGATCATCTTTCCGATATCCATCATCAGCTTTTCGGTCATACGCTCCTGTGCAGAGAGCTTGTTACGGATCTTCTGGATCTCATAGAGATTCTCTGCTCTGGAACTTAAGCCCTTTGCCTTTCTTGTCAGTGTGTTTCCCAGATCATCCCAAAAACTGCTTTTTGCCATATCTGTCACGCTCCTTTATATATTAAAGAATCTTCTTGTTTCTTATCCTTCCAGTGCCGGGATCTCCTGTCCACGCATAAGGATCTTCGGACCTCCGTTGCCCTGAATGTATCCCTCTGTGATCACGACCTCACCGATATTGTCGTCCTTCGGGATCTCATACATGATATCCAGCATATATTCCTCCAGGATAGCCCGGAGAGCTCTGGCTCCTGTATGGCGTTCCAATGCCTTACGGGCAATGGCATGTAAGGCACCGTCCTCAAACTCCAGTTTTACTTCATCCAGTGCCAGAAGCTTCTTGTACTGTTTCAGAATAGCATTCTTCGGCTCCTTGAGGATCTTCACAAGCATATCTTCCGTCAGCCCGTTCAGAGTAAAGATGATCGGAAGACGACCGATAAATTCCGGAATCATTCCAAATGCACGGAGATCATCTACCGTTACTTTCTCCAGCACATGCGGATCATCATCATATTTGTCCTTCAGATCTGCATAAAATCCGATAGACGCCTGTTTATTCAGTCTTTCTTTGATGATATTCTCAAGATCCGGGAACGCACCGCCACAGATAAACAGAATGTTCCTTGTATTTACAGTCACCATAGGTACCATGGCATTCTTGCTGGTAGCACCTACCGGAACTTCCACTTCACTTCCTTCCAGAAGTTTCAGAAGTCCCTGCTGGACAGCCTCTCCGCTGACATCTCTCTGGTTGGTATTCTTCTTCTTTGCGATCTTATCGATCTCATCGATGAAAATGATCCCGTGCTCTGCCTTCTCCACATCATTATCTGCAGCTGCAAGCAGCTTGGATACTACGCTCTCGATATCATCACCGATATAACCGGCCTCTGTAAGAGATGTGGCATCTGCAATGGCAAGCGGTACCTGAAGAAGTCTGGCAAGCATCTTCACCAGATAAGTCTTACCGCAACCTGTAGGTCCGATCATCAGCATATTGGATTTCTCGATCTCAATATCATCCATGGTATCTGTGGCAACTCTTTTATAATGGTTGTATACACCTACAGACATTACCTTCTTGGCATATTCCTGTCCGATCACATATTCATCCAGAGTTGCTTTGATCTTATGTGGTGCAGGAATATCTTTGAGATCGATCACCGGCTTCGGAGTCTCTGATTTTTTCTTGATCTTCTTCGCCTGGTTTCCGGGATTCTGGAAACTGCCCAGATCGATCATGCTCACATTCGGCATGTTAAAAAGATCGGAATAATTTCCATTATTCATCTGGGTGTTCATAGTATCAAAGCTTTTCTGCATGCAATCCGCACAGATATGTATATGATTAGGAAGGTCGATCATCTTCCCTGCCTGACTCTCCGGTCTGCGGCATAAAAAACAGAATTTCTCGTATTTCTGCTCCTGGTCATTGTCTTTATTATTATCAAACTGATCTGCCATAACATTTCCTTTCTGGTTTTTATTATGCATATTATAGCACATAATCCTGCTGTATCAAATTAAGTTTTTATAAACCGGGGAGCTGCATGTTCTTATGCAGCTCCCCGGTTTATAAATGGTTATCCTGTATTTTCTTTTATTTGTCAGAAGAGGGTTTGCTTCCGAGGGTCACTTCAACCGTCTGTTCCTTGTACTCTCCGCTGTTCGCTCTGGAGATCACCACTTCGATGGTTTCTCCCGCCTCATAATACTGCAACTTATCAACAAGGTCATCCTTGCCGCTTACCTTCTGTCCATCCAGCTTCACAATGATATCGCCTTTTTTGATCCCTGCATTATCTGCTGCGCCACCTTCCGTTACCTCAGTAATAAAAGCACCTGCCGGCATATTATACATCTGGATGGCTTCTGTTGTAAGATCGGCAGCCTTGACTCCCATATATCCTACCTTGGAAGAATCTTCCACCTTATCCCTGGTTTCGCGGTTCATCAGTTCTTCCAGGATCGGCTCTGCCTTGGAGATCGGAATGGCATATCCCATGCCTTCCACCTGACTATCTGCATACTTGGCCGCATTGATACCGATCACTTCACCGTTCATGTTCAGAAGTGCACCGCCACTGTTTCCGGGATTGATCGCTGCATCAGTCTGGATCAGTCCGCTGGCTTCTCCGTCCTCTGTACTGATGCTTCTGTTAAGGGCACTTATCCATCCGGAGGTAACTGACTGTCCATAGCCCAGTGCATTGCCAATGGCAACCACCTGCTCACCGACTACAAGATCGTCCGAGCTTCCCATCTGTGCGATCTTGATCTCATCCATGGTCTCATCCGGAATATCGGATTTCTCCACTGCCACCACTGCCAGATCATTCTCTTCATCGGTGCCTTTGATCTTGGCAGAAACTGCGTTATCCACATCCGCATCTCCATCGGAGCTGCTTGCCATAGCCTGGGTTTCTTCTTCCGCTCCTACCACATCACTGCCTGCAAAGCACACAGTAAGTGTAGTCGCTCCAGCTACCACATGGTTGTTAGTCGCAATGAGAAGCTCGCTGTCATTTTCTCCTACAATAATACCGGAACCACTTCCTGCACTCTGATACTGCCTCGTTCCATATCCGAAAAAGCTTGGGATCTCCTGCACACTGACAGATGTAATGGCAACGATAGAAGACATGGTTGCCTGGGCTACACCAGCCACTGTACCACTCTCTGCCACAATATCCTTCACAGTAGAATCCGCAGAGCTACTGTCAGTACTGTCCTCTGTTCCGGTAACTGTTTCTGTCTTTCCAATCGTTGTACTGCTGTCATTTCCTCTGTATTTATCTGCTGCAATATTCACGCCCTGAAAAACTGCTCCGGCTACCAGCCCAAAGATCACAGCCAGTGCCACCGCAGTGGCTGCTTTCTTTCCAAAGCTGTTGTTGCCTGAAAAATCTCTCTTTTTCCGCGGCTTTTTGGGCGGTATATTTCCACCGGCATAATTACCGGCCTGTGGCTGATGCACCTCATAATGTCCGTATTTCGTTTTTTCCTGCGAAGCGCCTTCACTCTGTCCGGCACCTACATCGCTGTTCTGTCCGCTCTCCTGCATCCTGCGTCCCTCAGAATAAGGATGCGTCAGCGGTTTCTGTTCTGCCGAAGCATTCTTATCCTCATCCGGCAAGTCTGTCACCCATTTATTCTCTTCACTCATGCCTCTGGTGCTCCCTTCTATGTTATCTGATGCATGTATCTGTTACTGCTCACTCCGTTCTCAGTAACATTTATTTCTCTTATAAAAGATAGTTTAACAGGGAATTGTGTTTAAACTGTGATATCTCTTTTAAAAAACCGTGACCTGCTCTTATTTGTTCTTTTTCCAGTATTGCGGATTCATGGTGCAGGATCGGATCATTTTTTCAGGGAGCTTTTTGTATCGTTTTCCGAGAAAATATCCGGCGTATTTGGAGACACTTTGCAAAAACAGTCCGGGGATCAGCCATATGTGGCCTGTTTTCAGAAGATATGCCATGCTTTTTTTTACCAGTCGGATGCCCTCACCTTCAGATGGCACACCCTCAAAAACCTCCGGATGCTCCGCCTGGGAAACTCCCAGATCAAAATTCCTGTGGAACTGCTGCATACAGGTGTAATTGTGAGAATGATATACACGCGCTTCTGATACATAGGCAACTCCATAACCTTTTTTTACCATCCAGCCTGCATAGATCATATCTTCATTAAAAATAGCATGCTCCGGAAATCCACCAATCTCATCATAGATCCTGTGATCATAAGCAGCACAGACGTTGGAGCAGAAATATGTTTTGATCCCGTAGGTCTGTACATCTTTTTCCGTTTTCAGACAGGACTGTTCCGGATAATTAAAGGAACGGGTATATTTTTCCAGAAATCTGCAGTCCTTTTTTGGAAGCTGACGCGCGTAAGCGGCTCCTGCCTGTGGATTCTCCGCAAGGGCTCCTACCAGTGCTCCGATCAGTTCCCTGTCTGCCGGCATTGCATCCTGTGTCATAAATACAAGGATCTCCGCATCCGAAAGCTCTGCTGCCTGCCTTCTGGTACCGCCATGGTCAAATTCTTCTTTTGTAAGATGCCGGACTTCCACAAGCGGATATTCCTGTTCCCAGGTCTCTTTCCAGAATTTCTTTTCTGTATTCATGACAAGGATCTTATTGATAGGATATTTCTGTGCGCTGAGTCTTTCCAGCAGTTTTTCAAATTCTTCTCCCGGACGGTATGTCGGGATGATCACGTCTGTTTTTAATGTTTTCATATTTGTCTCCTGTCCAGAAAGGACCACCCGTTACTGGATGGTCCCTTCTGCTGGTTGATCATTTTGATATTTTATTTATTCTCCGAATAATCTTCTCCGTCGGTATAATCGCTGTAATCCGTATCATAATCATCGGTATCCGTATCGGAATTATCTCCGGAATAATCCGTATCTGTGCTGTAATCGCCTCCGGAGTAATCGGCATCATAATCTGTATCTGCGCTGTAATCATCATCACCGCTTGTGTCCGTACTGCTGTAATCTGTGGATGTATCTCCCTGCCACGTGTACGAATCATCCGTTGTGTCATTTGGTGTATCTGTCACCGCAGGTGCAGTGTCCTGCACATCACCTCCGCCTGCGATATTTGTAATCTGGGCACTTCTGTTGAGCACGTCCTGCGTCGGAGTGTAACTGGCGTCTCCATACAGGAACTGATGTATCTTCAGAACATTAGATTCCAGTGTGGTAGGTACGATAACACTGCCCTTTACCTGGGCAAATTTGTAATCATTCGGGAAACCTGTAGTCTCATCAATGCTATAACCGATCATAGCCGGGATCATCTTCAGGATCTCTGTCTTGGAAACGGAAGTTTTGACCATCGGGAAAACCTGATCCATAATATCAAAGATAGTAGAAAGACCTGCCTTTTTTGCCTTGTCCACGATCATCTGGATCACTCGTCTCTGTCTCTCGGTACGCCCCATATCAAGACTTGCGGTATAACGGATACGGCAGTAGGATGTAGCCTGCACGCCATTAAGATGATAGGTATCCACGATCGCTTCCTCATCCTCCGGCTTCGGATCCGGCAGTTCAACCGGTGTGTAGCTCTTTCCGGTTTCCTCTGATGTCTCCACACAGTAATTGTTCATATGAACGATCTCCGCATAGGAAAGAGGGATGTCCAGCCCTCCCAGGCAGTCTACCACAGTTACCAGTGCATCAAAATCAATAGCAACATAATCGGTGATATTCAGATCCAGGTTGGTATTCAGCATGGAAACCGCATTGGTCGGTCCACCAAGTGCATATGCCGAATTGGCTTTGGAATAGGTATCATCCTTTACATTGAGAAGGGTATCTCTATAGACAGACACAAGTTTGACTGCCTTCGTATCATTGTTGATACTCGCAATGATGATGGTATCACTGTTCTCTGTGTTCAGCTTCTCATTCTTGCTTCTGTGGTCCAGTCCGAACAGTGCATAGGTGGTATATCCCGTCATCTGCGGTGCCTGATCATTAGTTACAATATCCTGGTCTGCAAGATCTGTTTCCTGGATGTCGATCTTATCCAGTTTGGCTGAGATCTGACCATAAACGAACAGACCTCCGATAAACAGGAGCAGTACGACGATCTCCAGGATAAATAAAATCTTCTTTCTTTTTTTCCGAGGTTTTGACATCTTTTCCTTTTCCCCTTTTTAGTATGCGTTCTTATTAATAAATCCTTTGAATATGGTAAGAAACATGATCTTTATATCAAATCCCACAGACCAGTTTTCGATATAATACAGATCACACTCTATCCTTTTTCTGATAGAAGTATCTCCACGATAGCCATTTACCTGTGCCCACCCGGTAAGACCCGGCCGCACCTGATGCTTGACCATATAACGTGGTATCTCCTCCCTAAACTTTTCTACAAAAAACGGCCGCTCCGGTCTTGGTCCCACAAGACTCATCTCACCCTTCAGAATGTTAAAAAGCTGTGGAAGCTCATCCAGACTGGTATGACGCATAAATTTACCGATTCCGGTAACTCTTGGATCATTCTTTACTGTCCACGCCTTTTTTTCTTCTGATTCTTTCTGGATCTCCATGGAACGGAATTTATACATCCGGAAAGTCTGATTGTGAAGCCCGACACGTTCCTGCTTATAGATCAGCGGTCCCGGCGAAGTCAGCTTGATCAGCATACACAACACCAGCATCACCGGTGAGGACACAATGATCGCAACGATCGCGCCTGCAATATCCATAGATCTCTTGATCAGTGCATTAAACGTGTTGCTCAGGGGCACATACCGGATATTGATCACCGGAAGCCCGAGAATATCTTCTGTATATGGTTTGGTCGGAATAATATTATTATAATCCGGAATAAATTTTGTGTGCACGCCGGATTTTTCACAGAGTGCAACGATCTCTTCCAGACGATAATACTCACTTAAGCCCAGGGTAATGGCTATCTCATCCAAACGACTGGATGGAAGGATGATCATCAGATTGGCGATTCGACCGATCACCTTAACGCCCTTATAAGTAGTGCCTGCCGGCACATTGTCATCCAGTATGCCCCTGATCACGTATCCCCATTGCGGATTCTGCAGGATCCTGTCTACATATTCCTCGGCAGCACGGCTGTATCCTACCAGCAGCACCTGTTTCTGGTTCATTCCTTTTTTGCGCATATCCCGGAGAATGTAAAATATGACCATACGCATAAACCATTCCAGGACGATATTGATCACACAGAAAGAAACCAGAGTAAGACGGGAATAGTCCAGCTCTTTAAAATTGTAAAGTGCAAACATGATGATAAGGAGCCCTAACGCATTTGCCTTCACAATTCCGGCAAGTACGAGACGACGCCCCTGCATTCGCATCGGTGTATAAAGATCAAAGGCCTGATAAAGAAGTAAATATCCCGGAATAATGAATATCAGCATAAACATATATTCCTGGACGGTCTTGGACTGGACCGCCGAATGTTCAAAAATTCCCTGAAAACGGATCAACCAGGCCAGGGCATAGGAGGCCGCGATCACAAATACATCGATCAGCATATGGAGACGACTGAAATTTTTCTGGTTGTCTTTAATCAATTTCCGCCACCTCATTTAAGTTCATTGCTTTTATCTTATAATAGATGAAACTCAAAAGCAATAAAATCTTCCCTCCGAAATATAAAAATTCTGTGAAAATATGATGTTTTAACCGGCAAAACGCCTAAAAATGTTGATCCAGAGTTCAAACTGGAGCTGTATATAACGCGGAAGATTCCTCATGGAAAATCTGACTTTTTTGTTTTTGTGGCTGATCTGAAAGCCGTTTTTGATGCCTGCAAGGTACTCACGTCCGAATCCCTTGGACGCAAAAAACAGGATCTTCGCACCAAATCCCACCAGAAAAAACGGAAGGTTCAGCACGATCTGGAGAAACGGCATATTCTTATAGATAAGATAAATATTGTTTCTGGAAGAATACCGGATCTTGAACTGATTATATCTGGAGCCGCTGGTGCCGCTTCCTACATGATAAACCTTCGCTTTTGGAGCATACCAGTTCTGATAACCGCAGATCCTGGCACGATAGCCGATATCCAGATCCTCCAGATAAGCAAAATGCTCCTCATCAAAATCTCCGATCCTGTCAATAAATTTCTTCCGGTAGATCGCAGCTCCCGCACAGGTGGAAAAAATCTTCTGCTCTCGGTCATAATGGCGGATATCCTTGCCTTTTCCCCTGGCAAAAGCCCAGCCAAGGGCACAGTAATAATTTCCGGCATCATCCATCTTGTCCCTGTCATGAAGCTGGATCATCTTTGCCTGACAGGAAAATGCCTTCTTATGTCTGCGCAGGGCAGCAACCATCTCCTCCAGGAAATCCGGTTCCGCTTCCGTATCATTGTTCAGAAGCAGCACATATGGGGAACGTGCCGCATGGATTCCTTCATTGACGGCTCTGCTGAAGCCGTAATTCTCCGGAAGCTGTATCATGTGTACCCATGGATATTCCGCCGAAACAAACGCACAGCTGCCATCAGTGGAACCATTATCCACTAGTATAACCTCAAAATTACGGATAGTCTGTCTTTCAAGACTGGAAAGAACACCATCCAGATATGCCATTCCGTTAAAGTTTGGTATGACTACTGATACTTCCTGCATTGCTTTATCCCTTCTTCTTTCCCATTCCCGGAAGGGGCTTCAGGGAATAATTCCATTTGGTTAAAGAAAGATTTTTGTTATAGTATGGATCTCCTTTTTTCAGGATATCCAGCCAGTGACAGCGCATGTATTCGATCTCCGTCTGAAAACGGCGGACCTTTTCCTCGCTGTCCTCAGTGCCTCTTGACTTGGATTCGTAATGATAGAGCTTCACATACGGATCATAGACGATCAGATGGCCGTGGCTTCGCACCTTCAGACAGAGATCCACATCATTAAACGCAACTGCAAGCTCTTCCGTAAAGCCTCCTGCCTCCAGAAAAACTTCCTTCTTCATCATCATACATGCTGCAGTCACACAGCTCATATCCTGCAGAAGAGAGGCCTTATGGAGATATCCTGTACGCTCTGCCGGCATATTCACAAACATGTTCCCGGCAATTCCGCCCATTCCCACCACGCAGCCTGCATGCTGAATGGTGTTATCCGGATAGATCAGCTTGACGCCAACTGCACCTGTTTCCTTACGCTGGCACACGCTCAGCATCTCTGACATCCAGTCCGGATCGATGACCTTTACGTCATTATTCAGGAAAAGCAGGTAATCTCCTTTGGCATGGCGCACCCCGAAATTGTTGATGGCAGAATAGTTGAAGCCTTTTTTCCAGCGGATCAGATGGACCCTGGGATCCTCCGAAAGCTTTCTGTAATACCGGAAGATCTCTTCGGAGCTGCTGTTATTCTCCACAATGATGATCTCGTAATTTTTGTAGGCAGTTTTTTCAAAAATGGATTCCACGCAGGCCTGAAGCGTTTCTTTCTCCTCACGGTTCGGGATGACAACAGAAACCAGAGGTTCTCCCTGCACCGGATACTTCACACGGTAAAATCCAAAATCCGGAGTATGCTCCACAGTTCCCGGAGTTCCGGTCCGTTTGAGATTTCCCTCAATGGCACGTCTGCCGGCTTCAAAAGCATACATCTTGCTTGCCGGATTATCTGCTGTGGAGGATTTGTGGGTCCTCCAGTGATAAAGGATCTCCGGTACATGGACCACTTCCCTTGCCTGCTCCACACAGCGGAAAATGAAATCATAATCCTGGGCGCCGTCAAATTCCCGACGGAATCCGCCCACCGTCTGCACTACTGAACGTCTTACCACCAGAAAATGGCAGATATAATTATTAGATCTTAAAAGATCCGGGTTAAAGTCCGGTTTCAGATGGGGCTGAAAATGTTCAGAAAGATCTGTAGTGACCTTATCCTCATCTGTATAGATCACATCCGCCTCCGGATGCTCCTCCAATGCTGCCGCGATCTCATACAATGCATTGGGAGCCAGCAGATCATCATGATCCAGAAGTGCGATAAAATCACCCTTTGCCATGGCAAAAGCTGCGTTTGTATTTTCTGCAATGCCAAGATTCTCTTTCAGATCCTGATAGCGGATCCTCCTGTCCATCTCTGCATAGGATTTCAGCACAGTCTGCATGTCCGGATCCTCCGGGCTTCCGTTTGCCAGACACAGCTCCCAGTTCTCATATGTCTGTGCAAGGAGAGAGTCCAGCATCTGTCTTAAAAAACGCTCCGGTGTCAGATATGCAGGTACCACAATGCTGATCAGCGGCCCATCCGGAAATTTGCGTTTCCGCTGCTTCTCCAGTGTTTCCTCGTCAGGTCTGTATGCCTCATACCATGGTCCGTAAGGAACCTCTTCCGGTTCAAAACGCTCATGAAGCCGGATCCAGAACTCTTTCAGGCCATAATGCTTCAGGTATCTTAAGCCCTTCTGTACTGTATAGGGGGAAAGCTTCTTTATAAGTCTGTCCCATTGGATCTTTCCTGTAGAATCATCTTTACTCATATATTATCTCCGTATTACTCAGTTTGATGAACATATTTTACCATTCCATCATTTTTTTTGCAAGGAAGAGAGAAAATGTGTTATACTGAGTTTACGTATGTATTGCTTACATAAGAATCATTTTTTATACAGGAGTACCATTTATCATGAAAAAATCAAGAATAACCACAGCGCTTCTGGCTATTGGGATCTCCGCTTCCATGGTGTTCCAGACTCCAGTTTTCGCCACAGAAGAAACCGCTGTTGCTGTATCCTCCGGTGTTACCACCAATGGGATCAGCGGCTGGCCTCAGGGGCCTGAGATCACTTCCGCATCTGCTGTGATCATGGAAGATACTTCCGATACGATCCTCTATGCCAAGGATATGGACACCACGCTTTCTCCGGCCGGCGCAGTTAAGATCATGACCTGTCTTCTGGCACTGGAGAACAGCCAGCTTGACGATCAGGTTACCATGACAGAAACCGGTGTATCCGGTGTTACAGACGGAGGCGCACATATTTCCTCACAGCTCGGAGAGGTATTTACCATGGAGCAGTGCCTTTACGCCCTGATGCTGGCCTCTGCCAATGACATTGCCCTCCAGGTCGCAGAACAGATCGGCGGCTCGGTGGATGCCTTTGTCCAGAAAATGAACGACCGTGCCAAGGAGCTTGGATGTACCAATACGGTATTCACCAATCCTACCGGTCTCCCGGATGACAACCAGCATACCACAGCACATGATCTGGCTCTGATCATGCAGGCGGCTATCCGTAATGACAGCTTCCGCACCATCTCCGGAGCCACCTCCTATACGATCCCGGCTACCAATGTTTCCGGCGGTACCCGTAACCTGACGAGCTCTTTTGCCATGACAAATCCTGCATCCGCTTCCTATTATGAAGGATGTATCGGTGGTCGTGAAAGTACCACCACTGCTTCCGGAAGCGTTCTTGTCACAGCTGCACAGCGAAACGGTACTACTCTGATCGCAGTAGTCATGAACGGAGCGACCGGTCAGACAGCCACCGAAGCGATCTCACTTCTGGATTACGGTTTTTCCAATTTCCAGCTTCTGGATCTCAGCGAGGATGATTTTCACATCCTGTCCGGCGGCACTGTAATGGTTCCATCCGGTGCGACCGCAGACGACCTGACTACGGAAGATACGGAATCTGACGGTCAGATCTTACGCACCTATTCCTTTGGCGGAACTCAGGTGGGAACTGCAGTTGTCGAGGATTCCTCCCAGGAAAGCTCCTCCGATGTACTGGAAAATGATGAAAACATGGATTCTGCAAAAGCTTATTCCGAATCCAGATCCCAGATCCCGTATTTTGCCATTGGCGGTGTGGGCATCCTGCTCCTTATCCTTCTGCTGTGGCGCATGATCCGGATCATCCGTTCCTGATCTTGGTTCCCAGGCAAATATATTTCAGAATCAAAAAATCCCTCCTATGTACCGGTCATATCCGGATACATAGAAGGGATTTTTTTCTGCCATCTCACCATCTGGGTGTCAGCCATAAAACGGAACTACCAGGAAGATATAGCATAAAAACGGCGAAGCAGCCAAAAGTGCTGTCAGAACCCGGTATATCCACATTCTGATATTTTCTTTTTTTACAAAACGCTCAAGCAGACGATTCCAGCCGGCTGTCACAAAATACATGGCCGGATACAGTGCCGGCATGATATAACGTCCCTGTGCCTGGTTGTCACTATAATATACATAATACATAAACAGACCCACAGGGATCAGGATCAGAAGGATCAGCAGCAGATGAAAGATTCCTTTTCTGTCCCATTTATCGTACACGGTTATTGTTTTTATCTTCAGCTTTTCACTTCCTGCTGCTTTTCGTTCTTTTACCACAGTACGTTTCTTCGGATAAAACATTCCCAGCATGGTCAAAATACCGATCCCACCCATTCCAAAGAACAGGAAATATGCCTTGCTCACACTATAAGGCATATAGATCTGCATCAGGCCAAAGGTTCCGATAAAGCTTACCAGTACTGTCAGCAGCCAGTTATGCTGCCAGCCCGGATCCTGATACAGAAGGATATCCTTCCATGACCAGTTCAGCTTCTCCGGTGTGGGGTATCGGGACGGCCTGTAATCAACAGCCGCATATTTTTCCGCACACTGTGCACAGGCTTTTCTTCCGATAAGATCTCCGTCATAGAGAACGGCATTTCGTATAAACCACCAGCCGCATAAGGCAAAGGTTACTGCCGCGATCACGATCCCTCTCCGGAACAGAAATGCAACTCTCTGTTTTACCGGCTCTTCCCTGCACAGAAGGACTGTCAGGCAGAAAAACAGGAAGCTGCATAAGATCCATCCGTAGGTATTATAGTAGGACAGTGCACAGACTGCCATTCCAACAGCCAGAAGGATCGAATTTCTGAAGCTCCAGTCTCCCGCTTCCAGATAACAGGACCAGGAATACAGGATCATCGCCATGGATAAAAGCGCCAGGGAATCCGTGTTTACATAAGTTCCCAGAAACAATGCCTGCGGCATAAAGCCTGCCAGTGCGGCAAACAGCCATCTTCCCTCTTTCGGAAAAAGCTTTCCGGATGCTTTCACCACAAAATATACCGCTCCGGTCACAAAGAGCACATCTGCCATTCTCGCCGCATGGAGCAATCCGTCTGCAGAAGCATGGAACAGACCTGCGATCCCCATAAATACAGCAGATACCATATAGGAAAGGATCGGATAATAGGCATAGGAAATCCCCCATGTTGCATCACGGATGGTTGGCTCATCTCCAAGAGGCAGCTTTCCCGGATGCTCATGAAGATACTGTGCCACCATGTAGCGCATTTTTTCATCGGGGCCTGCCCCCAGGGGCTGCATAAACGCCCATGCAGTCAGGAGCAGAAATGCTGCCAGGACAAGAACCCTTGCCTGAGCTCTCTCATCCTTCCAGATTTTTTTCTTTTCCAAAATATAACCTCCTATATCCGCTTCAGAGAAAAATCCTGGCTCTCCAGTGTAAGGTTCGGATTATAGTAAGGATCTCCGTCACGGAGGATCTCCGGCCAGTGCTTCTCAAAGGAAGCGATCTCGCGGTTAAATCTTGCCACCTTCTCCGGTGTATCCTCAAGACCTCTGGATTTGGATTCATAGTGATAAAGCTCCGCATAAGGATTGTATACAACCAGATATCCGGCTTTTCCCAGACGGAGGCAGAAATCTATGTCATTAAAGGCAACCTGAAATTCCTCACTTAATCCGTGAACCTTATCAAAGGCCTCACGCTTCACCATCATGCAGGCTGCGGTTACAGCGCTGTAATCCTGGGCACAGATGATCCTGTGGCAGTATCCGGTAGCGTCTCTCTTCTGCTGCACAAAGCAGTGTCCCGCAATGCCGCCGAAGCCAACGACTACTCCTGCATGCTGCACGGTATCATCCTCATAATAGAGCCGTGCTCCTACAGCTCCCACATCCGGTCTCATACAGTATCCCAGAAGCTGCTCCAGACAGTCCGGGCTGATGATCTCCGTATCATTGTTGAGAAGAAGCAGATAGTCACCCTTAGCATGAGCAGCTCCGAAATTATTGATGGCAGAATAGTTGAAAATACCATCCCAGTACACCACATGGGCTTTCGGATTGGATGTTTCCAGCTCTTTATAGTAAGCAAAGGTCTCATCCTCCGTACTGTTGTTCTCCACGATCACATACTCATAATTGCGGTAAGTTGCCTTTTCTTCGATGGAATCAATACATCTCTTCAGATCATCGATGTGATCCTTGTTTGGGATGATGATGGAGATCAGCGGTTTTTCCTCCCAGAGGAATTTTGTACGGTAAAGTCCAAGATATTCACCTTTTTCGATTTCCACCGGAACTCCGAGCCTGTCATAATGAGCCTTGATGGCACGTGCTCCTGCATCAAAGGCATACATTTTGCTTTCCGGATTCTCTGCTGTGGAATCCTCATGGCATCTCCAGTGATAAAGGATCCTGGGGATATGATGGATCTGCTCTCTTCCCGCAGCTTCCACACAGCGGAACACAAAATCATAATCCTGTGCACCGTCAAATTCCTTTTTCAGCATTCCGATCTGATCCACGATCTCTTTTTTTACGACAAAAAGATGACAGATGTAGTTTACTGTACACAAAAGATCAATATTGAAGTCCGGTTTGAAATGCGGCTGAAAGAATTTGTGCCCGTCCATGGACATCTTATCTTCATCGGAATACAGAACCTTAAGCTCTGGATCCTCATTCAGCGCTTTCACACACCGGAACAGAGCGTCCGGCGTCAGCTCATCATCATGATCTGCAAACACGATAAAATCTCCTGTTGCCGCTTTCATGGCCGCATTGGTATTCTCTGCAATCTGAAGTGCCTGGTCGTTGCGGATCACACGGATCCTGTCATCACTTTTTTCCAGCCTGTTCAGATAATCGGTAAGAGGAGAATCTGCTCCGCTTCCGTCGGAAAGACAGAGTTCCCAGTTCCCGTAGGTCTGGGCTTCTATGGAATCTACCAGCTGCTGGAGATATTTTTCCGGTGTTTTGTAAAGCGGGATCACAATACTGAATTTTGGATTCCTGAAAAATTTCGTTTTTCTTTCTTCTGCAAGCTCTGCCTTATCCGGCAGATGCTTCATGATCCATTTGGAATAATCCACCGGACGGTTTTTACGGTCCAGCACCTTTCCAAATACCTTTCCGGTAAGGGCTGTTGCTCCGTGAAGCTTCATGTAACGGCTTCCCTTACGGAAATATACCGCAGCTTTCTCCGCAAGGCGCTTCTGTGGCTGCAGATGTACCAGACGAAGCGTCCGCACATTGCCTGCCTCAAATACAATGTAGAATTCCTTCACACTGTCATAATGGAATTCAAAGAAAAAACCGCTCTTCTCATCGATCTCTGTTTCCTGGTACTGATTCTGTACATCCACACGTTTCAGTCTGGTGATCTCGCAGGGGATTTCCTTCCGGCTGCGATCCTCCAGACGTATGATCAGGGGGCTGTTAAAGGCTGCCCAGCCACGGACACGGCAGATCTTTTCCCCAGCTTCCACCTCGATGCTCTCAATAAAGTACTGCGGTTTTCCCTGTTTCCTGTAAAGCTGTGCTGCCGAAACAGAAAACCACCGGATACGTTTTTCACCCTTTACCGCATAAACAACAAGCTTCTTTTTGCCCTCCAGATCCGGCAGGCAAATTTCCATCTGCACACGTTCTCCGTTTACCAGATCCAGATCCTTAAAGCGCTCCAGGGCGCTGACACGCTCCTGGGCACTGATGGCTGCCGGAAGCTTTTCCCCGTCAAGAACGGCTTCCGGCTTATGATCCTTCGGCCAGGTTCCCTGAAGGTGATACAGAGAACTGTCCTTCAGGTCAAACCTGTCCTTTTCTACTTCGTATAGCTCTCGCTGCATAACAGTTCCTCCATTGCATCCTTTCCGGTATTTACTGTAAGGTAATGTTCCATAACCTTCTGATGTGCGGCCTCACCCATGGCTTTTCTGGCCTTCTCATCAGTAACCAGAGCTTCCAGGGCATTGACCCACTCTTCTTTTGTGGTGCACATCCAACCATCTTTTCCATTTTCGACCACGTATTCCATCTCACAGTTACGACTCATGACACTTGGAACCTTTACAAGGGCAGCCTCTGTCCACTTATTCTCGGACTTACACCAGTGGAACAGGCTGTTCTCCAACGGCATCAGATTGATATCAAGCCCTGCGATCACGGCAGGCAGCTGTCTCCAGTCCATAAACGGAAGCTTCTCGATGCGGTTCTGCACCGGCTCCATTCCGGATTCATCCAGCACACCCACCAGTTTCAGATAAACCTCCGGGTGGCGCTCCATCACCTCCAGAAGTGCTGCCTCCACCTGGGCAAAATCCTGATCATGGGTTTTGGAACCGCTTAAATATCCGATATAAATCCGGTCTTTATCCTTGTCTGTCTGCTCCACAGCCTCGTGGGAAAGGATTTCCATCTCCATACTCATACAGTTGCGGTTGATCACCACCGGTTTTCCCGGAAATTCTTCCCGGATCTCTCCTGCCAGTGTCTTCGTGGATGTAAAATATCCGTCACAGAATCCCATACATCCATGGATACGGTCTGTAGTTGTGCGGAAGTCGCTGTACTCGCTTCCCTTCAGAAAATGCAGTCCGGAAATTTTTTCGTAATTAAATATCAGGTCATCCACATCATAGTAAACAGGAATCCCGGCTGCTTTCGCCCGGTTGGCAAGCAGTTCTGCTTCCATCAGCTTGCTGCAGCGGTACATCACGATCGCTGTATATTCCTCGATCTTTTCCTGCTCTGCCTGATCCATCTGGATAAACTTCGATGCATAGCCCTTAAGAATCAGCTGCTCCCGGAAATGCTCCACACGATATCTGGAAGCAAAGGAAATCTCCTCTCCTACGAAAAGGAACTTGCGGTTTTCCACAGGAAGTTCATTTCCGCCGAGAGTTTTCCACAGGGAAATCATCTCTTCCACAATATTCTCCGGCTTCTCATCTTTCAGGACAAGGCCCTTGACATAGCGTTTCACACGTTCCACAGGTGCACCTACCGGAAGTACGGCTACCGGAAATCCCATGGAAATGATCTCCGAGGTTGTGTAGGAGAAGGTCTCCGGCCATACGGACGGGATCAGGAACATATCAATATCCTGCTCCAGGGTAAGTCTTGGGATCTCCTCTCTTGTATATCTTCCTGTCTGGGAAAATACCGGACTTTCGATCTCTTCGTCGGAAGTACCGATCAGTCTCAGACGGATATTCAGTTCATTCTCTTCGATATATTCTGCCAGTGCCCTCACAACCTCCAGGCCTTTTTTGTAGCAAAGCACACCGATAAGACCAATGTTAAAGGTTTCTGTGATCTTCCCGGTTTTCTTCACCGCCGGAAGGTAATGAGGTGCATGTGGGATCACATGGAGATTGTATACATCCGGATAAGCACGCTTGAACAGCCTGGCCGTATCATCGGAAAACGCACGGATCTCATCACAATGGAGCAGGAATTCCCTGAATTTTGTGCGCCAGAGCGTTCCTGTCCCATATTCTGTGCAGGCATTGCTGCGGTTATCCGGAATACATTTATCGCAGACCTCACAGGATGGAACGCCGCAGTATTTTCCTTCTGCATCGATCAGATTCACTGCCGGACAAAAGGCAAAGAAATCATGAAGAAGCATAAGGAGCTTCGCACCCTGCTCTCTCTTAAGGCGCAGGATACGTTCCAGGGTTCCGTAAAGATTCTGATAGGTCACAAGCTCATTGATCCAAATCTCATCCACACGCATCAGCTCACCAAGGGCAGTTTCCAGATCATTTGCAAAAAATTCCATCTCATACTGCTTATACTGATACGTAAAATAAAAACGATTGCTTACGATATTATAGCGGATGGTCACAAAACGGTATCCTTCACGCAGAGCCAGACGTCTTTTCTCCACAAGATAAGCCGTGGCACCACCGCCGAGATCATGGTCAAAGGCCACAATAGTAGGCACATCCAGCTTCCTGTTGAGAAGCTTCATTTCCACGTAAAGTCTTACCGGCCGAAGCGGGTCTCTTCTGCAGTAATCCGCAGTATTCTTGTTGTAATCCGGATGCTTGCGGAGCAGCGCCTCACTGTGCTCTTTCAAGAGTCTCTGCTTTTCCTCAGACGGGAAGCTTCCACCATGCTTGTGATATACAAACAGGTTATCCACATGCACGTTCTCATAGCCTGCAGCTATGGCACGCTGGCACCAGTCATTCTCCTCACCGTAACCTTTTCCGAAATTCTCCTCATCCAGAAGGCCAACCTCCTGGATCGCTTTCAGGTTCATACCCATGCAGAAGCCCACACCGGTAGGCATGACCGGATACTGCGGACGGATCATGCGGAATTCATCATCGATCTCCCACAGCGGCATTCCCTCAAACAGTTTGTTATCCCGGCAGAAATCCGGGAAGCTGCAAATGGTTCCGCAGGTGGTAAACGGTGTGGTGGTTGCAATATTTTCCTTTGCAAAGATCGGAAGCATCAGGCGCTCCAGCCACTCTTCCGGGACCTCCACATCTGTATTTACAAGAGCAACATGATTTTCCGCCATCTTTAATCCACGGTTTACAGACGGAAGGAAGCCCATATTGGTCTCATTATTAAGAAGCACCACATTGTCATGCTCTGCGGCATATTTTTCCAGATATTTTCCTACTTCAGGATCCGGGCTCTTATCATTTACGATGATCAGACGATATGGAACCTTTGTCTTTTCAATTCCGGAAAACAGAGCATCAAAATACTCCAGTCCGTTGTAAACCGGCACGATCACATCCACCTTCTGCTGATAGATCGACTGTGGATATGCCTTTCTCGCACTGCGTACATGACGCTGTTTGAAATGGCGGAGATTTCCGATACTCTTCGGATCTTCGATAGCGTATACCAGAAGTTCTTTCTGATCTCTGGTTCCCGGGATCTTTCCGATAAGGAATCTTCCGGTATCCGCTGCGGTTCCGTATTCCAGGAAAACAGAAGTCTCTGCCGGCGCAAGAACCGTTGCCAGGAAAGAAAATCCGGCACTTTCCGCATCCGGATTTCCAATGGCATTAGCCACATCCGTACGGTAGATCGTAGTACAGGAAGCCTCATGAAGCTTCTGTGTTCCCTGATAAAATGCGATCCTTGGCTGTTCCATAGACGCGAATGTCGGATCAAAGGCCCAGCCAATGGCATTTAAGGTGCCATTTTCATAATGGAAGAAGTCAACACTGCCCATACAGGTAGGAGTTGTCTCCACCCCCATCACTGCTGCCGGCTCTGTATGATAACGAAGAACCTTTTTGACCAGTCTCTTTACCTGCGCTTTTTTGCCTGGATGACGAAGGGCCTCTTCCTGCGCACGTGCTGCTTCCGCTGCAGCCTGCTTTGCGGCACGTTCAGCCTCTTTTCTGACACGCTCCTGTTCTCTTCGTACTTCACGCTCTTTTTCAAAGGCCAGAAGTTTTTCCACATCCGGAAGCTCAAGGCAGTCAAGTTTTCCCTCTATTACGATCCTGTCCACATTTTCCGGGTGTGTAACATCGATAAGATAAAAGCCCTCGGTGGTAAAAAACACAGTGGTACTGTTATCCACTTTCATATGGATACCCTGAGGCTCAAGCTCCGCACTGCATCCGCAGTCCAGACGCTCTATCTTCACTTTCAGGAAATGACCGTTTGCAGGATTCCAGCGGAGATTTCGTATTCCTTTGATACCAGAAAGCGCAAACTCTACCCGGAAACGGTTTCCGGAAAGTTTTCCCTCTGCATAAAGTGTATGCTCTTCACAGAATCCTTCACCAAAGTCATAGTACATCTTGCTGTGCATCTGGTGCTTTTCTCTTTCTCTGTTCACCAGCTCTGTTACGGAAACCGGCACTTTTTTCTGTTCAAACGGGATCAGAGAACCACAGCCCACATACTCATAGACGAAATGCATAGTCCAATTCATAAATATCTCATAGTCTGTATAGCTGATGTCAAACTCCGCCATCATCTCATCCTCATGACATAACCGTGGCAGCTCAGGAATATGTGTATACAGTTCATGGATCAGGCGCCACATGATAAAATTCACAGGCACAGGGAAATCAAACATCCACTCATAATCTATGATCTGATTTTCCTTTTCTTCCATAAAGATGTTGCTGCAGATCAGGTCCACATTGGCCGGGCAGATACATTCGTAATCATTTCTTCCAGGATGATCACCAAATACCTCGCGGAACTCTCCTGTCCTGTAATCCACAGCCTGACGAGCCCCGAAAAATTCCTGATAGAATTTTTTAAGAAGTGTCTTGATCTCTTCAATATCTTCTTTACGGGCAAGCTCTGCTATTTCCTGGTGAAGAGTTTTTCCGGTAAGAAGCGGATAAGAGATCTTTCCGTTTTCTGCCCTGCAGGGAAGATTCTTGTATTTATCGGATCCGGTACTCTCTGTTCCGGTTTTTTCCAGTTTTTCCACAAATTTCTCAGCCTGGGGCGCCATAGCCTCTTTTTCCGCACGGATCTCTCCGTTCTCCCGGACGATCCTGGTCAGAAGACGGAACTTTTCTTTTCGCTCCTGGTTCAGCTTCACATAAAGGATTTCCTCCGGGTTCCGGTTTTCGGTACGTCCTGCCTCCACAAGAAAAGAATTCACAAAGCTGTCCAGGATCTTCTCTTTTTCGAATGCCTTTACACCTTCACTTTCTGCAAAAAGATCTGCTGTTTTGTCTGTGTATACAGGATAGCTTCTTCCGTAGGAATTGGTATAAAGGCTCTCATCTGTAAAAATCTCTGTCGGAAATTTATAATCCGGATACGGGTAGTAAAAGCGCAGAAAAGGAAAGCCGCTGTTTTCCAGCAGCTCTCCCAGTTCATTCTTGGAAAAGGTGCGCACAGACTGATTTCCCGGATATCCGTTGATCCCGAAAAAATGAAGATCTGTGTGATCCTCCGGTGCTCCGGCAAAGTACTTCAGTCCCAGTCTGTTCTCAATGGCAATCAGAAGTCTTCCCTCAGGCTTCAGATAAGCACCCATCCGCTGAAGAAATGTCTCGTAGGGAGTTTTTCCCTCGGTAAAGCTCATGGCATACTCCAGCACACCGTTTACTACCACATAGTCGAATTTTTCCGAAAAAATCATGTCATTCAGGTTTCCAACCATGATCGTCAGATTTTCCTTATCCTTGTTTCTCGCATAATTGATATCTGCCCGACGTTTGGAAAGCTCCACGGAAGTCACATGACCGGCCTTGCGGCAAAGCATTCCGGTAATGGCTCCGCATCCGGCTCCAATCTCAAGAACGGAATCCGACTTTTTCAGAGGATACCAGTTTAAAATATTCTCCCGCACCCCTGAAAAATGGTAAATCATTGGAAAACTCACCTCTTCCTCCGGCAGGTCTTCAAAAGATTTGCCTTCCTGCGCCATTTTCAGAAGTGTTTCCTCGATATCCCCATCGGAATAATGATCCTTCGCCGTATAATAATCTAAATTCAACTCTGCCATAGTCGTTCCTCCACTTATTTCACAGATACTTTGGAAAACAGATCGAAATATCCCACTGCTTTCTTATCTGTGATCACGGTCAGGTTACACACATCGTAAAGACGATGAAATACGGTAAAATCACCATCTTTATATCCGGTGCAGCCCAGACACAGCATATATTCTCCTGCCTCCAGAGGCATCACCTGTTTGAAGGTGATCTCACGGACATCGCCTGCTTTTTGCGGTTTCAGAGGCGTATGTTCATACATGGTATTGGTTCCTGTGATCTCGGTGCCTTTCAGATCTTTCAGGGTAAATGCAAAGATCGGATCGCTGACATCTGCCTGGAACTTCACTTTCATCTGAACGGAAAATTTCTTGCCTTTTTCGATCACATTGGTGATCATACCTGTATCATCCCGGATTGCAAAATCCACGATCTCGCCAAGCTTGCTGCCGTATTCCAGGACCTCGGGATTCAGGTTCAGGCTGTCCTTCATAGCTTTTCCGCTTCCGGTATGTGCTTTCAGTGAAACGTCTGCTCCGGCTTCCTGGTTCTCCGGTGCCTGTTCCTCTTCTTCATCGTCTGTGTTTTCTTCCAGATCTGCATCGTCATACTGATTGACCAGTACACGACGGTAAAGATTGACCATCTCCTTGGCACCACCCTCTGCAAGCTTCTCACCTTTGTTTAGAAGCACAACACGGTCACAGTATTTTCCGATACTGCTCAGGTCATGGCTTACAAACAGAATGGTCTTCCCCATTTCCTTAAACTCTTCGAACTTCCGGTAACATTTTGCCTGGAAAAATACATCTCCCACGGAAAGAGCCTCATCAACGATCAGGATCTCCGGATCGATATTGATAGCTACCGCAAAAGCCAGACGCACGAACATACCACTGGAGTATGTTTTTACCGGCTGATAGATAAAATCACCGATATCTGCAAAATCAAGAATGGACTGCAGCTTGGCATCGATCTCTTCTCTGGAAAAACCGATCATGCTTCCGTTGAGATATACATTTTCAAGTCCGGAATATTCTCCGTTAAATCCAGCCCCCAGCTCCAGAAGAGCTGAGATTCTTCCGTTTACGGCTATTTCCCCGGCTGTGGGCGAAAGTACGCCGGTGATGATCTTCAGGATCGTGGATTTTCCGGAACCATTTGTTCCGATAATTCCCACTGTTTCTCCCTTATGCACCTGAAAGGATACATGGTTGAGCGCATAATGCTCTTTATATTTCTTTTTTCTGGATAATCCCAGGGACTCCTTAAGACGGTCCATAGGATTATCGTAAAGCTTGTACATCTTACTGACATCATTTACTGAAATCGCAATATCTTCTGCCATTTTCAACCTCACTTTTGTGTAAATCGTTCACTCTCACAATCTGCCGCCGTTCTGCTTTTTATCCGTACAGAGCAAATCCCCCATGGGAACTGTACGCTCCGGATCAGACTTATATCCGCCATCCGCATTCAATTAAAGCACATCTGCAAAATGCGGCTTCAGACGTTTGAATATCACAGATCCCAGTCCGAAAAGCAGGATCGTAACTACCCAGAAATAGATCGTCCATGAAGCATGGTTCCAGATCCCGACATGACCAAGCATGGAATCACGGTAGCCCGTAACTACATAGTACATCGGATTCAGCTTAAACAGCTTGATCAGCCATGGATGTGAAGAAAGCATGTCGATATCCCACATGATCGGTGTAAGCCATACACCCACCTGAAGAAAAATACCGATGATCTGGGCCAGATCACGGAAAAAAATGACGATCGCACTTGTAGCATACACAAGTCCCAGTACAAAAAGGAAAGTGCAGACAGAGTAATAAATGATCTGCAGTGTATAAAGGCTTGGTGTATATCCGTAGCATGCACATAAGATCAGTGCAAAGGCCAAAAAGAAAATATGCACGAAAAGTGCGGAAATTATTTTTACGATGGGAAGGATACTGATCTTGAATACAACCTTCTTCACAAGATAATTGTATTCGATCAGGGCATTGGTTCCACCGTTTAATGCATCCTGGAAGAAAAACCACGGTACGATACCGGATACCAGATAGAGTACAAAAGGATAATCCGATACCGTTCCGGCCTTCAGTCCTACGGAAAATACAAACCAGTAGACCAGGATCGTTACGATAGGCTGGATAAATGCCCAGACAATACCAAGATAGGATCCTGCATATTTTGTTTTGAAATCATTTTTTGCAAGGCTTAGAACCAGCTTTCGATTCTGGTACAGCTCCGCCGGTAAAGCTAATATTTTCTTCATTCTACAATTCCTTATCGATTCTTATATTCCTTGAAGCTTCCCCACTTCTGATCTTTGTCGGAGAAAATAAGTTCCATGCCTTCCGGGATCGGCCACTCAACGTTAATGTCCTTGTCATTCCAGATCAGTCCGCCCTCATCGTTTGGATGATAGAAATCAGAGCACTTGTAGGTGAACTCTGCATTCTCGGAAAGTACCAGGAAGCCATGAGCAAATCCCTTCGGGATAAAGAACTGTTTCTTGTTTTCTGCGGAAAGGACTACACCATACCATTTTCCAAAGGTCTTGGAGCCTTCACGAAGGTCAACCGCAACATCAAACACTTCTCCGTTTACCACACGTACCAGCTTATCCTGAGGATAGCTGATCTGGAAATGAAGTCCGCGGAGAACACCGTAACGGGAGCTGGACTGATTATCCTGAACGAATTCCACATCAATGCCTGCTTCCTTGAAATCGTTATAATTGTATGTTTCCATGAAATATCCTCTGGAATCACCAAATACAGTTGGCTCAATCACTTTCAGTCCTTCAATATCTCCGCACTGTGTTACTTTTATTTTTCCCATTTTTTCTTTCTCCTTTTCTGTTTTGATTTATTTGTGATGTTTCTTTTCTTTTATTCTGAGAGCCGCAAGAAGGGCGATCAGGATCAGGATCATCGCTGCCATGATCATAAGAAGGATCTTACGCAGGGCAGGAATGCTCTTTTTTTCGCTGGAGTTCTCTCCGGCTGTACTCTTCTCTGCTGTTTTGCTGTTATCTTCCCCTGCTGATTCTGTGGAAGCTTCCGCTTCGGAGCTGTCCGCTTCCTGGCTGTCCTCTGCCGCAGCGGTCGGTTCCGGTACCGGTGTATCAGTTGCCTGTGCAACACTTGCGGTACCGATCAGATAATCTCCGAAATAGTAACCGGTTTCTGTTTTCCCATTGGTATTCTCTGACTTCTCGGTAAGGGAATTCAGCTCCACCCCTTTTGGAAGGAATACATAGCCGCCATTTACTTCTGTTTTTGTGAAATTCTCAAATGCGTAATTGAACATAGCCGTACTGTCCATACAGGAATTGGAAAGCTCTGTTCCACGCATGGTCACTGCAATATATGTGGTATTATCTCTGGTCACTCCTGTGACAAGTGTATGCCCTGCCGCAACGGTAGTTCCGGTTTTTCCACCAATGCAGCCTTCATAGTAAAATCCGCTTTCCGGCGCAAACATAGGATGATGGGTATGCAGGATCCTCTGCTGACTGTTCATATTTGTAGGCTGGATGATATAGTCCGGTGTGCCCACAACCGTACGGAATGTTTCATTTTTCAGGCCTTCTCGGAAGATCAGCGCCATATCCCGTGCTGAAGAATAATGATTATCATCCGGAAGTCCGCTGGAATTTGCAAAATGTGTATTGGTACATCCGATCTCACTGGCGCGCTGGTTCATCATATCGATAAATGCCTGCTCTGTCCCGCCGATATGCTCTGCGATCTGTGCCGCAACGTCATTGGCAGACTGGATGATCAGAGCATAAAGACAATCCTCCATAGTCAGGACTTCGCCCACCTTTGTGCCGATATTACTGGAATCTGCCGTAACATTACGCACCCCGGTCTCTGTAAAGGTAACCTTCTCATCCATGGTGGAGTTCTCCACTGCCACCAGCAAGGTCATGATCTTGGTAATGCTGGCCGGATATCTCTGTTCATCTCCGCCCTTGTTATAAAGAACAACTCCTGTGGCTGCATCCATCAGGATACCGGTATCTGAGGTAATATCCGGTCCTGCCGGCCATCCCTGGATCTGGTTGGTGCTGATATCATATTTCGCATTCAGGTCCACGGCAGCCATGGTCTGCAACGGCAGCATCAGCGCCACACTGACTGATGCGAAAACTGCCAGTAATTTTTTTATTTTTTTCATAGCTCTCCCCTTCTTCTGTTAAAACCCGTCAAAGGAAGCAATAGCATCCACAACTCTCTTCGCATCCTCCATATCCAGATTATAGAACATAGGCAGTCGCATAAGACGCTCGCTTTCTTTTGTAGTATAAACATCTTCTCCGGAAAATCTTCCGAATTTTTTTCCTGCCGGTGCGGAATGAAGGGGTACATAATGGAACACACTGCAGATATTCTTTTCGCGGAGATATTTCAGAAGCCTTGTGCGTACCTGGATATCATGTACCTTAATGTAGTACATATGTGCATTATGTGTGCATTCTTCCGGTACATAAGGCTGCTGGATCTTTCCTTCTTCCGCCAGAAACCTGAGGTTCTCATTGTAAAAATCGTAGATCTGCATCCGCTTATCGCTGATCTTCTTATGCTGCTCCAGCTGGGCATAAAGATATGCCGCATTCAATTCGCTCGGAAGATAGGATGATCCATAATCCATCCAGCGGTATTTATCTACCTGACCACGGAAAAACTTACTGCGGTCCGTTCCTTTTTCTCTCAGGATTTCTGCCTTCTCCAAGTACTGCTCCCCGTTGAACAGGATCGCACCGCCCTCTCCCATGGTATAGTTCTTAGTCTCATGGAAGCTGTAGCAGCCAAAATCTCCGATGGTACCAAGGGCTTTTCCCTTATAGTAGGCATCCACACCCTGGGCCGCGTCTTCCACTACCTTCAGATCATGCCTTCTGGCAATCTCCATGATCGTGTCCATCTCGCAGGCTACTCCTGCATAATGGACCGGAACGATCGCACGGGTCTTATCTGTGATCGCCTGTTCGATCAGCCTCTCGTCAATATTCATGGTATCCGGTCTGATATCCACAAATACGATCCTTGCACCGCGAAGCACAAATGCATCTGCCGTTGATACAAAAGTATAAGACGGCATGATCACCTCATCGCCAGGCTGGATATCTGCCAGAAAAGCAGCCATCTCCAGTGCATGGGTACAGGAGGTTGTCAGCATCACATGGCCCACATGAAAGCGCTCTTCCATCCATGCAGAACATTTCTTCGTGTAGATCCCGTCGCCGCAGAGCATTCCCCGTTCTACTGCGTCACGGATGTACTCAAATTCCTTACCTGTAAACGCAGGTCTGTTAAAATCAATCATGTATTTCCTCTTTATTTCTCATTCTTCATGGTTTTTCTACATTAACTGTACATTCCATTTTCTCACACTCATGTTGTAAATTCAATGCCTATTTTTCTGCCGGTGCATAATCCGGGATCTGATTATGGTATGCCACCTCCTGGCCGTTGGGGTCCAGAATATGCATTTTCTCATAAAATCCCTCTGTGAGAAGATCCATTTCCTTACGATTCTCTGTTTTTACATAATATAATGCCAGATACGGATTAGGACCATGCTCAATGACCTTCTCTCCTTCCTGATAAAAGATCCAGGGCTTTTCCACCTGTTCTTTCTCTCCCAACCGAACTGCCGCAGACTGATCTCCGATGGTAAGAAGCCTTCCCTGAAAATAAATGACAGCTCCACAACACTGTGGTTTATGAACATCGTGTTCTGCAAGCATTTTTTCCAGTTTATCCGGATCATAGAGAGATGCAAGAAGAAGCTCTTCCATATTAAATCCATAGACCATATCGGTCAGTTCATGCTCATATCCGAAAAATCGTGCGGCGATCTCGCAGACCTGGATACCTTCTCCCGGCTTCCAGAAAAACTGCATGGAAAGGGCTCCGTCTTTCTGGCCGGTTCTGTCCGCATATGCCTGAAGAAGTTCTGTGGCAGGCTTTTCAACTTTTGACAATAATCTGGAAGGATACACATTTCTTGTGCTGATGGGGATCTCACCTTTGGCAACAAATGTCTTTTCACGGTCTGCAATACTGATCACATGGACTTTTCCATGCCGCACCCAGGTCATCATATTGAATTCATAACCATCATTATATTCTTCCACCAAAATCTCCGGCATATCAGAAAATCCTGCTGTTTTTTCTGCCCCGTTTATCAGCTCCTCCAGATCTTCGGATATATAGATCCCGCGGGAGCCATATTTATCCAGTGGCTTGCTGACCACCGGGTAGCGAAGTCCCTCAAGCAGCTCTTTCAGCTGAGTTTTTTTGGACCTGTCTTTAAAGTATGCGATCGGGATTTTTCGAAAGCCCGGAGTGGGAAGTCCCAGTTCGGTAAGCAGTGCTCTGGTCGCTGATTTATCACGATACCAGGGAAGCTGCTCCGGTTTCAGATAACAGGGGATTCCTGCCCGGTCCGCGATCTTTACCATACATTCCAGAAGAAGGTCGGAAAAGGATGTGATGATCCCATCAATCTCTTTTTCCCGGCAGAGACAGGCGATCTGTTCCGTATCTGTTACCGGAATCTGAAATGCCTCATCTGCAAATTCTCTTGCCGGACCATCCGGATATCCGTCGCAGACAATGGTGTAGTATCCTTTTTCGCGGGCCTTCTGCACCAGCTGCACAAATTCTCCCAGTGTTCCCAGTATCAGCAATCTGTGTTTCATGATTCCGTTTCCTCCCATTCTCTTATGGAATCCGCGATATACTGCATTTCTTCTGCCCCGTATCTCTGATCACAGGGAAGCGGCAGCACATTGGCAGCCCAGTCATATTCCATGGTATCCCTGTCAAATTCTTCCAGGATATTGCGCCAGTTTGTTGGCACAAAAATCTTCCGGCCTGCCAGCCAGTGTCGAAGCTCCAATCCGTTCTTATGATAATACGGATAGGCAAACGGTCCCTCCGGCATCTCACCTGTAAAAGCATTCCTTGAAGGAAGAAGCTGCGCCAGCAGACGGTAGTTCTTTTCTCTTCTTGTTTTGATACCGGAATAATCCATAGTCCTGAGGAGGTTTCCGGTCAGACGGGACATTCGGCGGATCTCCATCTCATGATAATTTGCTGCATTATCCAGCATTTTCTGATAGAAGGTTCCGGCATCATATTCATAACGTCCCAGAATATGCTCCATTCTTCTCATGGAATGGTCAAGAGGCTTCTTTTCCGGTTCCAGCTCCGCATCGGTAGACAGATATGCTCCGTCACTGACTCCGAGAAATTTTCTGCAGGAATACAGAGTGTCCACGCCAGGCAGCGGTTTCTGAAAAAACGCATGCGTATGATCCACAATGATATTTCCATAGATTTTTTTATATTTCCGGATCTTATCATCGGTAAGCTGGCCATAATAGTTTACCAGGTACAGATATTCTCCTTCCGAAAGTGTTCTCTCCTCAAGGACCGGATGCAGACCTTCATCCATATGATAAAATTCGATTTCTGCCCCGGATCTCTCACAGGCACCGGTTACGGAATCACAGAGAAAAAATGGCAGGTAGATCTTTCTGCACTTACGTGCTTCCATCAGCCACAGAAGCGCTGTTCTTCCGAGATTCACGCCGCAGAGATCAGGATAATATTCCTGTCCCGCCGGTTCTTCCAGTTCCAGATAGCCGCCGATCTCTTTTTTCATCAGTCTGTCTCCTCCTGACGGATCACATAGTGCGGCATCTTTTTGGCCTCATTGAGAATATTCATGAGATAAATACCGATGATCCCGATTGAAAGCAATGTCAGTCCGAAAAATGCCAGCATCACAAGCATCAGGGATGTCCAGCCTTCCACTGAGATCCCACACAGAAAATATCTCACCAGATAATAGATCCCCAGTAAAAAGCTTACCAGAAAACTGGCAATGCCGATGTTTCGCACCATAAGCAGCGGAAATGCCGTATGGGCAGTAATATCATAGATGAGATCCTTCACAAGGCGGCGAAAAGAATATCCGCTCTTTCCATATGCACGCGCTGCATGCTGCACCGGAACATTGATGATACGGTTGGAGCTTAAAACCAGAAGATTTCCGATCTGCGGAAGATATGTATTGGTTTTCAGCATGGCTTCCACCAGAAACCGACGTATCAGTCGATAACTGGTGATCTGAAGGTTCGGATCCTTGCCGAGCATTTTGGAAGTTGCCCATACAGACAGCTTTGTGCCCAGCTTCCGGATCAGATTATGCTTACGTCCTTCATAACTTGCGATGATCACATCCACATCGTCACGTTCCTTCATTACATTGATCATTTTGGGGAGCTCCTCGGGCTGATGCTGAAGGTCATCATCCATAGTTACTATGAACTCTCCCTTTGTGTGGGCAAATCCGCACAGAAGCGCAGGATGCTGTCCGAAATTCCTTGCCATCTGGATGATCTTGACACGGGAATCTTTTTCCCGGAGTTCTTGCATAACCGCAAAAGACCGGTCTTTGGACCCGTCATCTACAAGGATCAGTTCAAATTCTTCTTTTATCGTTTCCCGGAATACTTTTTCCAGACGAGTGTACAGTTCCTGCAGCGTATGTTCTGAATTGTATACAGGAACAACCACTGAATATAAACACATATCGTTTTTCCTCTCTTTTGTATCAATTGACACTTATCGTTTAATCTTATCATTTTCATTTCCTGTTGTAAACCGTTACATTGTTCAAACATTTTCTTGCATAAACCCGCCGGATGATATATATTGATTATCAGTCTATGATAATCACATTTATGATATGGAGGAAACATGACAAAAATCAAAGATTATATTCAGCTTCATCTGAATATCCTGCTGTTTTCTCTTACCAGCGTTTTTTCCAAGCTTGCATCGGTTTATTATAATAAAGAAGGGCTTCATAGTCCTCTTCTCTATGTATTTCTTTTTCTTATGATCGCAAACTGTGGAATCTACGCCATTGCATGGCAGCAGGTGATCAAAAAATTTTCTCTTTCCACGGCCTACGCCAACAAAAGCGTCTATCTTCTGTGGTCCCAGGTATGGGCTGTGATCATTTTTCACGAAAATCTTTCGCTTCAGAACATCATCGGCATCCTGATCGTTCTGATCGGAGTCTGGATGGTGCAGAGATATGAATAGAACATTTATGCTGATCATGCTGGCCGGAACCTTTTTTTCGGCAATTTCCCAGGTACTTCTGAAGCAGAGTGCCAATATGGAATACAAAAATCCCCTGCGGGAATATCTGAACTGGCGGGTGATCCTGGCCTATGGTATCTTTTTCGGAGTGCTGCTCCTGAATACCTGGTGCTACACCAAAGTGGATATGAAATTCGGGCCGGTGATCGATACTGCCGCCTATGTTTTTGTCCTGCTGTTTTCCTGGCGGATCCTGAAAGAAAAAATTTCCCGCGGAAAGATCATCGGAAATCTGATCATCATCCTGGGAATCCTTATTTATACCTTATGATCATAAAAATGCCGGCAGCTTTACGTTCGCTGTCGGCATTTTTTTATTTTTTCTTATTTGCTGCGGATACAGTTGTGTATACGCCATCTTCATCGAATGTATAGCTCTTTCCGTTTTTCTTAATTGTACAGTTTTTGTACATGATTCCTGTTTCCGGATCAAAATAATATCTCTTTCCGTCCAGTTTGAGCCAGCCTCTCTGCATCTTTCCATTGGAGCCAAAATAATAGGTATGGCTTTCATCGTTTCCGCTCCATGTATAGAATACATTTTTGACCATAACGCCGTCACCGCCAAAATAATATACATCATCCCTGCTGTTCATATACCGCACGTGTCTCATCATGTATCCATATTTGGCCTGAAAATAATAATAGTTCTTTCCCACCTTTTTCATGCCCTTTAATGCATGTCCGTTTTTGTCAAAATAATATTTTTTCCCCTTATAGGTGATCCAGGTATTTTTCACAAGGACTCCATTTTTGTCTACATATCTGGAAATGTTCTTGGAGTCCCTGATCAGCTTTGAACGGCACATTCCTGCAGTCTTATGGATATAATATTTCTTATTTTTCACCTGAACCCAGCCGTATTTTTTGACACCATTAACATAATAAAATTTCTTTCCGTTCTCTGTTGCCCAGCCGGTTTTTCCTTTATAGTTACTGGTATCCGGTCTGGTGGATGCTTTGTATCCGGTCTGTGCATGCCATCTGGGTGTGATGATCTTGGTATAATCAACATAACCGAAGTCAATATCTACAGTAGAATAAGACGGAATTCCCGCAACCAGACCCTTGGTGGTATTCAGATATCCGCCACCGTCACCATCGGTGGACTGCCAGATGGTATATTTGTACTTTTTCTTGTCAGGAGCCGGGATCGTATCACCATACCGCGCAAGCCATATATCATAACCTGTCATCTTACTCCAGTCAAGCTTGTTGTCATACCAGTCTGTATTGCAGTAGATCATTGGATGATATCCGGCTTTTTTTATCTCATTGCAGAAAGTCTTTGCCAGATCTGCGATCTGTGATGCGGAAAGATTGCGCATCTGATCATATTCAATATCATAAACCACCGGATAGGATACTTTGTATCCATCCATTTTACGGATGGCGAGCTGCGCTTCCTTCAGTGCCTGCTGTGTGTTCAGTGCAAGGCTGTACACATAGGTTCCTGTCGGAACCCCTGCCTTCTCAGCCTGCTTCATGTTGTAATCATATGTCTTATCCAGATGGTTCAGGCCATAGGAGATCCTGACAAAGGCAAAATCTACATTGGACTTTTTGACCTGGCCCCAGTTGATGGTATCCTGCCACTCAGAAACATCGATTCCACGTGTGACAGCACCTTCCAGCTTCTGGCCACTTCCGTTATAGCAGACACCATTGATCTTCTTCCAGGCATTTGAACTTACCCTGGAATTCTGTGTTGCCTTCCCGCTGGGGACTTTTTCTTCCTCAGCAACTGCCTCGCTTCGGTCTACACCTCCGCCGCCCATGGCCATCGCTGTAGTTCCCATTGTTCCGATTCCCAGCAGTGCTGCCATACAGCCTGCCACCAGCCATTTCTTCCAGTTTTTCATTTTAGTTTCCTTCCATAAAATATGTTGTTTATTTTTGCATAACTTTTATTATACATATGGAAAAATGGAAAGTAAAGCCATATATGGAAAAAGACCGATGTCAGCTACATACAGCTGAACATCGGTCTTCTGTTATTCTATATATTTCTTTCTGGTACTGTTCGGTAAAGATCACGGAACTTCCGGGTCTGTAGGATCAAAGTTTCCGGCTCCACGGAAAGTTGCCAGCGGTCTGCGGCCTAATGGTCCCTTGAAGGATTCATTATTAACGTAATTTCCGCTGCTGTAAATGTGGATCGTAGAACCGTTACAGTTCTCATATACCCACTTCGCATCAGCCACACAGGTACGGATGCATCCGTGAGATGCAGGCTGACCAAGCTTCAGATACTCACCTGCCGGAAGATTGTAAACACTCCTGGTCGATCCGGCCACGGAATGGATAAAGATTCCTCCCTGTCCACATCCGTCAACATGTGTTCCGTACTGTCCCCAGGACGGTCCCATCAGCGGCTGCCATCTCAGACTGCGGCTCAGTCTGTATGTACCATCCCATGTAGGTGTTCCGGAAAGACCTACAGAAACGCGGATCGTCTTAACCGGAATGGTCTTGCTGCTGTTTGTGTATACAGTCATAACACCGTTGGTCTTGTCAACCTCCAGGTAATATGGTCCTCCGTAAATACTTGAAACATCATTGCGGCGGTAACCATTCTTATCAAAGTAATACAGTTTTCCATCGATCCATCTGCTTGTATTGGTCAGATACTTGGAACCGCTGTCCGGATCGATATATTTGACCTGATCATAGTAATCGCTGATGATCACCCAGCCGGTGGAAAAACGTCCCTGGCTGTCCAGATAACCATTTACGGAACCACGCTTCATGGATTTATTTGTCACAACGGTATAGTTCTGCAGATAGTACCAGTATTTACCTACCTTCTGCCAGCCTGACTTTTTCAGAACACCGTTGCCGCCTGCATAATACCACTTATTCTGGTAACGGATCAATGTACTCTTGTACATCCAGCCTCTGCGCGCATTAGCATCTGATGTTGCAAAGAAATAATATTTTTTGCCGATCTTGGTCTTTCCGGTTGCAAGCTGTCCTGTGCTGTTGAAATAATAGCTCTTTTTGGAGGACTTGTTTGTTACCATCTGGCTCTTATAATGATTTCCATTTTTGTCGAAATAAAACCATCCGAAGAACTGGCCTTTTGCATCGGTCACCTTCTGCCAGCCATATTTTTCAACAATCTTTCCTGCTGTACTTCCGAAATAATAAATCTTGTTGGATGCACCCGGGCAACCATGCCAGCAATTCTTCCAGGAAACTCTCTGGCCATTGTCTCCGAAATAATATCTGCTGCCTTTATACTTCACAAGTTTTTTTGTAATGACGCGGCCCTTGCTGTCTGTAATATAATATGCGTTATTCTGCGCCTTCGCCATTGTATTCGTCATAACATAGCCGCTGGCATTCAGCATGTACCGATATTTCTTGGACATTACAGGTGATACATAAACTCCATGTTTCATGATCTGTCCACGTGTGGCAGCCTTCGGGCTACAATAGATAAAACGTTTCTGATTTTTGCTGTTTAAAACATATGTCCATCCGCCATAAAAGAGCTTTCCTGGGATCTCTCCTTCCTTTGATGCCGGCTGGAAGTAATACTGATATGTTGTGGAACCGGTTGTCAGCTTCAGGATCCCTGTTCGCGGTTTTCCGTTACGCATCAATGTATAATAAGCATTTCCGATCTTCTTGATCTTGCCTGCAAGGTTCTGAGCCTCTATGGATTTGTAATCACCCTGAGAATTATAATAGCGGAAAATAGTTCCTGTCCATAACCAGTAATTTCTCTTCTGCTGGCCAAGATTGGATGTCCACGGTGTGATCGCTTTTCCGGTGGAATCCGAATACAGGGAAGCTTTGGAGCTTTCAAGGAAATACCATTCTGTCTTCTGTGTTCCGGTATAACCTGCTGCACCCGGCTCACGGGTCATACGGCCGGTTACCAGATATCCGTCTTCATTAAAAAGATAATATCCCACATGTCCGTTGGTATCGATCTTAAGAAGGCCATCCTGTGCAGTAAAATAATTGTCTTCGATGGAACCTGTTTCTGATGCCAGAGAAGCATTCCCCTCATCCATGGCAAGAGTCTCTGCGTTATCTACGCTCTCTGATGTTTCGGCTGCAGCTTCTGTTTCTGCGGGTGCTGTCTCTGCGGGTGCTGTCTCTGTGGATGCTGTCTCTGTAGAAGCTTCTGCTGCGGATACTTCCTCTGTAGAAACTTCTTCTGCTGCACCTTCCTCGGCTGCAGTCTCCTGCTCTCCTTCTGCTGACTCATTCTGGATTGCCTGAGCCTGCTCACTCTCTGCTGCACCTTCCTGAAGCGCTTCAGTCTGCTGTACTTCCTGTGCTGCTACAGCTGTTTCATCAACTGTTTTCTGCTCTTCTTCGCTGCTTTCTGCCGGATCCTCAGAAGCTTTTCCCTCCGGGGCTGCAGATGCAGCAACCTTCTTTTTGCGGAGTCTGTAAAAACCGTTTGCAGAAACCCAGTCACTTGTCTTTGCAACGACTACACCGTTTACCAGTGATGCTCCGGTAGCAAAAGTTTCCTCTGCCTTGTTGTTCTCTACTTTGTTCTGTACTGCGGTATCTGTTGCCGGTGCATCCAGTTCCCGTGCATCACCTGCACTGAAATCATCACCCGGATCTGTACTGTCCTCCGGTGTCGCATCCGGTGCTTCTGTAACCTCCGGTGTCTCTGTAGTTTCCGGTGTTTCTGTAATCTCCGGTGTTTCTATAACATCCGGTGTCTCTGCGGGGTTCTCCGGTTCAGCCGGTGTTTCTTCTGAACTGTCAGTACTACCTGTCTGATCCGCTTCTGTCTTCGGCTGCTGTACAGTCGTTCCCTCTTCATCACTGAATACATCCTCAGCCGGATCGCCGGCTGTCTCTGCTGCCATCTGCACGTCTGTACTTCCCAAAGCCGCAGCGCCGGCTTCCAGAGTTCCGCCCATGCATAATGTCAGACTAAGAAAAATTGCCACAACTCTTCTCTTCACAATAATCCCTCCTGATCATGCTGCTGTAAATAATTACTGTATCTGTTACGTATCATTCGCCCAGTCCGCCTTCGATAAGAGCCACAAGTGCATCTATCGCAGCCTGTTCATCCTCACCCTCGCAGACCAGTGTGATCTCATCCCCGTTTTTTACACAGGCCCCCAGAACACTCAGAACACTTTTGGCATTCGCTGTACCTCCGGCATACTGAAATGTTATGGACGATTTGTATTTTATTGCCTCGCCGCATAAAAGCCCTGCGGGACGAAGATGAAGCCCTGACGGGTTCCTGACCGTTACCTTATAACTTAACATTGCTGCTGTCTCCCTTTATATTACTTATCCTTCAAACCTTGTCCAAAGCTATGGTCTTTTACTGATTGCTGCTGTCTACATTGGAAACCTTAGAGATTTTGATCTCCGCAGTTACATCCTCCAGCAGTTTGTAGCCTTCCGGAAGACTGATTTTGATCGGTACTTCGTAGCTGCCCTCCTCCCAGTCATCCATGGAAAGTACTGCTCCTACCGACTTCAGATCGAATTTGGAAAGATCTTCGTCTTCCGCCTGCACCTTTAGCTCAATATCTGCAACTTCAAATGCCAGCTGCAGATCATCAGGCAGACCTTTTACTTTGATATCCTCTGTCGGGAAGCTGTATATCTTACTACCCTCCGGCAGGATATTGACTGTGATCCAGAGGTCCGTGCTGGATCCAGATGTCAGCTTAAGGCCATCCGGAAGAAGCTCTGACAGGTTTACTTTCTTTTCCACGTCATTGCTCTTTCCTGAAATATCCACATTCTCATTATCAAGATAAATAGTATTTCCCTGAAGTTTCAGATTATCCAGTGCTTCTTCACTTCCGGCTACGCTGAAAGTCTCCGGTACTGTCGTGACACTGTCCACAACATAACCTTCTGCCGGTTCTCCCGTATATCCCGCACTGATCCGTATATCAGAACGCACCTTCCAGAGCTTTGCCGTGACATTGACCTTTCCGTTGTTGTCAAATTTCAGATAGCTCATGGAATTTGATGAAAGTGTATCCTGATTCTTATCTGTAATGGTCAGTTCTGCGCCTGTGATCGTCGTATCCTGGTCGATTCCCTCAAGCTTTGAACTTACATCCACACTCACACTATCTATTTTACCAACCAGGGATTCCGGTCCTGTAATACGGACTTTTTCCGGATTTGCAGTAAGAGAAGCAACCTCCAGCCCCTGTGCAGGCTTGCTGTCATCACTGGTAACATTGATCGCAAATTCCTTGGTTACCTTTTTTTCCAGATGGACACTTAGATTCTGCGGTGACACCCTGACATTCTCCGGAAGTATCCCGGAACAGGTTGCTGTAATGGGGATCATTACAGGATCTGTATCGGTAGACTGGGCCTGCTGCAGGTCTGCAACTGCCTTAATATCACTTGAGGTGAGACGGTTGACTATCTTCCGCTCACCTGTAATATAAACACGTACTGAATTTTCACGATCATCCTGCATGACCATCTCGCCCAGCTGATCCACATAAGCTTCGTTGATGATCTGCACATCTGAGATCACAAAGCCTTTCGTAATGATAGGGTCATCAACATTTACTACGATCAGCCACACCAGGATTCCCACAATAATCGACATGATTTTCAAAGGGATGTTCTTAGTCAGATTTTTCTTCATGTTTCACTCTCCCTTTCAGCAGATTTCTCAGCTTACCGTTGTCAACAACCTTTTTATTCTGAGCAGAAACAAGTATTTCACGAAGCTGTTTGCTGTTAAGCCCTCTGGATAACTCACCGCCTCTGGCCACAGAAACCTGCCCCGTTTCTTCCGAAACAATGATCGTAAGAGAATCCGTAGCTTCGCTGATGCCCACACCTGCTCTGTGTCTTGTTCCCAGCTGTTTGCTCAGTTCCATATTATCTGAAAGAGGCAGATAGCAGGTTGCTGCTACCACGCGGTTACCTCGCACGATCACCGCTCCGTCATGAAGAGGTGTATTATGCTCAAAAATATTGATCAGCAGCTGACTGGTAAGGATACCGTCAATATTGATACCGGTTCTCACATATTCATCAAGCCGGATCTCTTCCTCGATCACGATCAGTGCTCCGGTCTTAACTTCACCCATATCAAAACAGGCCTTCACCAGTTCGTTGATAGTCTTGTCATTGAAACGCTCCTGCACTTCCCTGCCGGAATCAAAGGGAATAATGTTAGAAACAAACTTCTTCTGTCCCAGCTGCTCCAGGGCCTTCCTCAGCTCCGGCTGAAAGATTACGATCACACCGATCACCAGCACATTAGCCAGATTCCGGAAGATCCAGAGGATCGTATTCATTTTGAAGATATATGCGACCAGGATAAATCCAAGGACGATCAAAATGCCCTTCAGAAGGGTATATGCACGTGTGAATTTGATCCATGCCATAAACTGATATACAAAAAAGGAAATCAGTCCGATCTCAATGATATCTATCACGCCAAATCCCGGAAGGGAAATTTTTCCCAGATATCCGACCACAACTGTCAGCACATTCTGCATAAGTCTCCTCCTTTCTTCCTGAGCTATTCCAATCGTTCCTGTTTAAAGATCCTTCAGTGATTCCTCCAGCTGTTTTTCGAAATCGATCTTGTCCAATCCCTCCGGTTTCTCACTTACTGTATTTTCGGAAACCATATCCGGCATCTTTACTGTATGCATTTCTTTCTTCTCAGGAAATACATCATCACTGAAAGACACAACATTGTCTTTTTTTTCTTCCTTTACCGGCTCCGCATTGATCTTTTTGATACTTCTCTCAGAAGTGGCGACCGATGCCTTCGGAACGGCTTTTACGTAGTAATAGTACTCATCATCCTCATATTCCAGACGTTCTGTTCTGCTGTAATCTCCGCCAAAAACAAAGAACTCCAGAACAAATCCTGCCAGTACGGAAACCACTGTGGACAGGATCATCGGCACCATGGCTACCGTAATACTAAGGCAGAAATCTCCGGCAAGGATAATCAGGATATAGATCACGCCGCCGGCAATGACAGCGATCCTCCATGCATAATCAAACGCCCGTGTTCTCAGAAGGTTCACAAACAGGACCACTGCCACAAACGCAATCACCGTGATCCACATTGCCCAGTTGTGGACAAGTCCGTCAGAGATCAGCTTCAGTTTTTCTGTGATCTCTGCGGCAGGATCACTGAGTGCCGCCGACTGCGCATGTACAAACCGTATAAAATAATAGATCACAACACCGCATCCGGCCGGAAGCGCTGACAATGCGCTGCCCAGCAGGCCTGCTCCGATCGGCATAAGTGCAGGAACACCAAATCCAAAGGAAAGTGGTGTAAGGATCATTGCAAGATTCTGTGACCTGCTGAATCTGAGGAACAGGATCATCATCAACAGAATAAGAAGCAGCATAAATCCTGCCGTTTCGATCCCGACTGCATAACAGTGACCGATCATCAACGCAAATCCCATAAACATCATCACGGAAACCGGAAGGATCGAACATACAAGCGCCAGGATCAGGACAATAAAAATATTATCCAGCTGTTTCATGTAGCCCATATTGCTGTTAATCCAGAGAAAATAGGCAAATGCCAGAACAAACTTCAGGACCGGCAGTATATATACTTCATATTGTCCGTAAAATCTTTTGATATTCTGTTTGATCTCAAGTAAAGCTGTCATTTTCTATGTCCTCCTGCATTTCTCCGGACCGGATTTCTTTTTTCCTCCCGCCCGTAGATTTTTTCCAGTCTTGTAAGATCCTGATAATATTCCCTGACACTTTTTTTTGCCCGGAAATATTTCACAGAATACTGGATGTAGGTCAGTATCGAATACATGACAAGTACGATCAGATAGCCGACGACGATATAGAGCCCAACCTCGACCAGATTAATCTTATTCACATTATCCATAAGATATTCGCTGAAATATGCTGCAACACCTGCAAGTCCCAATACATACCCGATCGTTACCAGAAAAAAGTTTCTGATCAGTGCAAGTCCAATATAATCACTTCGATAATATCTGCTCACCGGAAGATACTTCCTGCCTTCGCCATGTTCATACATAGCCAGACGGTTCATGATCTTCACTTTTTCTTCATTTACCATAAAAATAACTCCTCATAAGCTTTCTTTATCAGGAAAATCCCCGATATATGATCCGCATTACGCTTTCCATACAGTTATACTGTTTAACTGCAATCAAATTTATTGTAGCATAGTTCCATACCTATGAAAAGTGTTTTTTCGGCTGTTTCATGCCCTTCCTGCGCATATTGTCAGAAAATAAACTTTCTCTGCACCGGCCTCAAGAAGACACATTGCCATGGCATCTGCTGTACTTCCTGTTGTGTATACATCATCCACCACAAGTACAGAAAAACCCGTGATCTTTTCGGTTACCCGATATGCATTTTTCAGGTTCTGACGCCTCTGTATGGCATTGAGTTTTTTCTGAGATCTTGTGCTTCGTATCTTCTTTACCAGATGCTCATTCCATGGGATCCCTGTAAGATCACTGAGCCTTTCTGCCAGATACGCTGCCTGGTTAAAGCCTCTCATCCTTTTTTTTCTGGGATGCAGAGGAACGGGAACGATCAGATCAGGCTTCCACCGTTCCAGATATTTTTTTCCGAAGACGCTCATTGCCTTTGCATAAAAATCCCCATATTCCCGACATCCGTAATACTTAAATCGTACCAGAGACTGTCTCCAGATTTCTCCGTACCAGAAAATACTTCTGCCCTCCGTAAAATGATGAGCACCCTTGCGGCAGTCTTCACAGTATTCTTCTTCCATTTTTACTGGTCTTCCGCATTTCATACACCGGGGACCGGATATAGGTCTGACCTTTCCGGAACACTCCGGACAGATCAGCCGATCTTTTTCTTTCAGTATCTGATGACACAGCGGGCATTTTTTCGGGTAAAGCATGTCCAGTAAAAAATCTGCTGTTTTTTTCAAGAAAGTCCTTTCTCCCCGATGGCGCTCTCTTTCTGTTCAGATTCATCCAGCTCCCGGATCCGTCTGTCCAGAGAGCTGTATCTCTGCTGCTGCTTTTCATTGCGGATCATCTCCGCAAAAGTGGTCTCGCTACCTACTACGGTAACACATTTTCTGGCTCTGGTCACTGCTGTATACAGAAGATTCCGATTCATCAGCATCCTTGGTCCGGAAAGGATCGGAAGGATCACTGCCGGATATTCTGAGCCCTGGGACTTATGTATGGTCACTGCATAGGCAAGTTCCAGTTCCTCAAGCTGTTTGAATGAATATTCTGCCTGTCTGCCATCCTCAAATTCCACGGTGGCCGTTTCCGCAAATTCATTGATCTCCGTCATAATACCGGTATCTCCGTTAAACACGCCCACGCCTTTATCCACAGGAATCTTGTATCGTCCAAGGATTTCCCACTCCAGCTGGTAATTGTTCTTCACCTGCATCACCTTATCCCCTTCACGGAAAAGACGCTGTCCGATCTCTTTCTCCTTTTTCTTTTCATCCGGCGGGTTCAAATATCTCTGAAGGATCTGGTTCAGCCGCTCCACACCTAAAAGTCCCTTACGCATAGGAGTGAGCACCTGAATCTCATAAGGCTTTGCATCTACATAACGCGGAAGCTTCTCCTGGATCAGTGCGATCACCACGCGGATAATGATGTCCGCGTCATATCTTTTCAGAAAAAAGAAATCCCGGCTCTTGTTATTGATGGTCACCTGCTCGCCCCGGTTGATCTTATGGGCATTCACCACAATATCACTTTCAGATGCCTGGCGGAAAATCTTTTTCAACTCTACTACCGAAAAACAGCCGCTGCGGATAATATCCCTCAGAACATTTCCCGGGCCTACACTGGGAAGCTGATTTTCATCACCTACCAGGATCAGCCTGGTCCCTGCTGTCACTGCAAGAAGCAATGAATGCATCAGTGCGATATCTACCATGGACATCTCATCAATGATGATCACATCCGCTTCCAGCGGATTCTCCGAATTCCTGTCAAAATGAACTGCACGGCCTTCCTGCTCTTCCTCCGGCATCCCGTTCAGTTCCAGAAGTCTGTGGATCGTCTGAGCCTCGTATCCGGTAGCCTCTGTCATTCGCTTGGCTGCACGGCCGGTAGGGGCTGCAAGCCGCAGCTCAGCGCCTTCCTCTTCAAAATAACGGATAATAGCATTGATCGTTGTAGTCTTTCCGGTTCCCGGCCCTCCAGTCAGAATGAACAGACCATGACTGGCAGCTGCCGCCACTGCCTGTTTCTGCATTTCATCTAACCGGGTTCCTGTCTCCTTTTCGATCCTGTTGATCCGTTTCTCCACCATCTCCTCATCTTCCGGGCAGAAAATGTTCAGCTCACAAAGCATTCTGGCTGAATTCAGCTCAAGATAATAATATCGTGTGGGATAGACAACTGCACCTTCTTCTGTTTCTTTCAGGATCAGTTTCCGGTCTACTATCATGTCCATGAGATGTTTTTCCATGTAGGAGGAATCTACTCCCAAAAGTCCGGATGCCCTGGAAAAAAGTTCCTCCTTTGGAAGATAGATATGGCCTTCTCCTGAAGCCTGTAGGAGAGTATACAGCATTCCGCTTCTTATCCTGTAATCTGAATCTGTATGGATCCCGATCCGGGAAGCGATCTCATCTGCGATACGGAATCCCACACCACTGATATCTTCTGCAAGGCGATACGGATTCTCCTGCAGGACTCCATATACAGTCTGTCCGTATTTCTGATAGATTTTTGCGCCGAGCTTCAGCGATATCCCGTATTTCTGGAGAAAGATCATAGCGCGGCGCATATCTGCTTTCTCCGTCATTTGTTCTGCGATCTCCATGGCCTTTTTTTCGCTGATTCCCTTGATCTCAGCCAGCCGCTCCGGTTCTTCCTCCACAATACGCATGGTATCATCGCCGAAACGACGTACGATCCTGGCTGCCAGTGCCGCACCGATCCCTTTGATCGCGCCGGAACCCAGATAACGTTCCATGGCCAGTGCATCCTCCGGCATTTTTTCTACGTAGGAGGATATCTGAAACTGTTTACCATACACCGGATGTGTTGTATAATTTCCGGAAGCTTCAATGGCAGCCCCCTGGGTGATTGCAGGAAATGTTCCCACACAGGTCAGTTCCTGTTCCTCTTCCATCCCTTTCAGTACCATGACCGTATATCCATTATCTTCATTCCGGAAGATCACATGATCTATATATCCTGTAACTGTCTCACTCATTTTCTTCTCCATCTGTAAACCTCTGATAACAGCAAAAGGCACTGCAGCTGCAGCGCCTTATCTGTATGAGTTTCCTGCGGCAGTCTCTTCTCTGCTCCTGTGCCGTCCAGACGACCCATAACGGTTTACATCCTTGACATGATTTCCGCATATTTTCCTGTTCCTGCAGCCACTACAAGCATTGCATCCTGTACAGTCAGTGTGCTGACTCCTGTTTTCTGCTCGATCAATGTATCCATTCCATGCAGCATGGCACCTCCACCTGTAAGAACGATTCCTCTGTCCATGATATCTGCCGCCAGCTCTGGTGGTGTTTTTTCAAGAACACCATGTACAGTCTCCACGATCTGCCCGGTCGTTTCCCTCAAAGCGGTCCGGATCTCCTCAGAAGTCAGTGTTGCCACCTTTGGAAGTCCTGTGATGATATTTCTGCCCTTGACCTCCATCGTTCGAAGATCCGCTTCTTCACTGGCTGTTCCGATCTTGATCTTGATATTCTCCGCTGCATCCTCCCCGATAAAGAGACTATGCTTCTCACGTACATAATTCATGATCGCATGATCAAAATTATCTCCTGCAACCTTCACAGAAGCGGAAACAACCACTCCCCCTACCGATATGACCGCAACATCCGTAGTCCCTGCACCGATATCCACGATCAGATTACCAAATGGCTTGGTGATATCTACACCTGCACCGATAGCAGCAGCGATAGGCTCGTCCACAAGAAAAACTTCCCTGGCTCCTGACTGATAGGCAGCTTCCTCAATTGCTTTACGCTCAATCTCCGTGATCCCGCTCGGAACACTGATGCTGACTCTCGGTTTCCGGAACGCTCTTCGTCCCATAGCCTGTGAAATAAAATATTTCAGCATCTTTTCCATTACATTATAATCTACGATCACACCTCTTCGGATCGGCCAGATCACTTCCATATTGGAAGTCATATGGCTTGCCATCTGTCTGGCTTCCTCACCGATCGCTCTGATCTTCTCTGTATCTTTATCATAAACAACCACAGAGGGCTCTCTTAAAACGATCCCCTTGCCTGTGGAAAACACCAGACTGTTTCTGGTTCCCAGATCGATTCCAATATCCTTTGCCGGCATAAATCCTCCCGCCTGCGTCATACTCATTCGTATGCTGACGCATTTCTGACTTATTCTGTTCCGGTCTGTGCCGAAACGTTCCCGCACTTCATTATATACAAAACCACAGAAATTGAAAAGAACTTTTACCGGTTATTTCTGTTCCAGATATTTTTTCACATATTTGCCGGTGTAGGAAACCGGATTCTCTGCTACTTCCTCCGGAGTTCCTCTGGCAATTACCGTTCCGCCTCTGTCACCGCCTTCCGGTCCGATATCAATAATATGATCTGCCGTCTTGATCACATCCAGATTGTGCTCAATGACCACAACGGTGTTTCCTCCTTCAGACAGACGGCGCAGGATCTCAATCAGCTTGTGAACATCCGCAAAGTGCAGTCCTGTGGTAGGCTCATCCAGGATATAGATCGTCTTTCCGGTACTGCGCTTGCTGAGTTCTGTAGCAAGCTTGATCCGCTGTGCTTCTCCTCCGGAAAGAGTGGTGGAGGGCTGCCCCAGACGGATATAGGAAAGCCCTACATCATACAGAGTCTCGATCTTTCTCCGGATCGACGGTACATTCTCAAAAAATGTCAGTGCTTCTTCCACAGTCATATTCAATACATCATAAATGCTCTTGCCCTTATACTTCACTTCCAGAGTCTCACGATTGTAGCGTTTGCCCTTGCAGACTTCGCAGGGCACATATACATCCGGAAGAAAATGCATCTCGATCTTGATGATTCCGTCACCGCTGCAGGCCTCGCACCGTCCGCCCTTGACATTAAAACTGAAACGGCCCTTCTTGTAGCCCTTTGCCTTGGCATCTGCGGTGGCTGCAAAAAGATCACGAATCTGGTCAAAAACCCCGGTATATGTGGCAGGATTGGAACGGGGAGTTCTTCCGATCGGGGACTGGTCGATATTGATCACCTTATCCAGCTGATCGATACCCAGGATGTCATCATGTTTCCCGGGGATCACTCTGGCACGGTTCAGGTCTCTGGCAAGTCTCTTGTACAAGATCTCATTGATCAGAGAGCTCTTACCGGAGCCGGAAACACCTGTGATACAGGTCATCACTCCAAGAGGAATATCTACGTCGATATGCTTCAGGTTGTTCTCTGCCGCCCCCTTTATATGAAGAAATCCGATTGGTTCCTTCCTCACTTCCGGTACCGGGATCTTCAGCCTTCCGCTTAAATAAGCTCCTGTCACAGACTCCTCATTTTTCATCAGATCCTCAGCTGTCCCCATTGCGACCAGTTGTCCACCATGTTCTCCGGCTCCGGGGCCGATATCGATGACACAGTCTGCCGCACGCATGGTATCTTCATCGTGCTCCACCACGATCAGACTGTTTCCAAGATCACGGAGACGCATCAGTGCCCCCAGAAGCTTGTCATTATCTCTCTGGTGAAGCCCGATACTCGGCTCATCCAGGATATATGCAACCCCCACAAGCCCGGATCCGATCTGTGTGGCAAGACGGATTCTCTGAGCCTCTCCGCCGGAAAGGGTTCCGGTAGCTCTTCCAAGTGAAAGATACTCCAGACCAACCTCTGCCAGAAATCCAACCCTGGCGCGGATTTCCTTCAGGATCTGCCTTCCAATAAGCTCCTGCTGCTTTGAAAGCTTCAGATTGCAGAGAAAGCCCTGCAGCTTCTGTACCGGCATATTGGTCACTTCATAAATATTCTTATCCGCCACGGTCACTGCCAGTGACTCTTTCTTCAGCCTCTGTCCCTTACATGTGGTGCACGGAGTAATCTGCATAAAGCTCTCGTATTCCTGCTTCATGGCCTCAGAACCGGTTTCACGGTATCTCTGCTCCACATTGCGGATCAGTCCCGGGAACGCCACATCGTAAACACCTTCTCCTCGCTGTCCTTTATAATAAACCTTCACAGAATGACCGCCGGTACCATGGATGAGGATATCCTGAACCTTTTTCGGATACTCGCAGAAAGGCGTATCCAGAGAAAATTCATATTCCCTTGCCAGGGCATCCAGGATCGCTCTGGAAAAGCTTCCCTGCGTGGTACAGGACTGCCATCCGAGAACAGCGATAGCCCCTTCATTGATACTCAGTTTCTTATCCGGGATCATCAGATCGATATCAAATTCCATCTTATATCCAAGACCCAGACACTGCGGGCAGGCACCAAATGGATTATTAAAGGAAAAGCTCCTGGGTTCGATCTCATCAATGCTGATGCCACAATCCGGGCAGGAAAAACTCTGGCTGAAATTCAGAAGCTTCCCGTCCATAGTGTCTACTACCAGCAGACCATCCGCCAGATCCAGTACGGTTTCAATGGAATCAGAAAGACGCTTCTCTATTCCCGGTTTCACAATAAGTCGATCCACAACGATCTCAATGTTATGTTTGATATTCTTATCCAGCTTGATCTCCTCGGAAAGCTCATAGAGATTTCCGTCAATCTGCACTCTCACATATCCGCTTCTTCTGGCCTGATCCAGAAGTTTGACATGGGTTCCCTTGCGGCCCCGTACTACCGGTGCAAGAAGCTGGATCTTCTGGCGTTCCGGAAGCGTCATGATCTGATCCACCATCTGATCTACCGTCTGTTTGCGGATTTCCCTTCCACATTTGGGACAGTGCGGGATTCCCACACGGGCATACAGAAGTCGGAAATAATCGTAGATCTCTGTTACCGTACCCACTGTAGAACGGGGATTCCGATTCGTTGACTTCTGATCAATGGAAATTGCCGGCGGAAGACCCTCGATACTCTCCACATCCGGTTTCTCCATCTGTCCCAGGAATTGCCTCGCATAGGAAGAAAGTGACTCCATATAACGTCTCTGTCCCTCTGCATAAATGGTATCAAATGCAAGAGATGACTTACCGGAGCCGCTGAGTCCGGTAAGTACCACAAACTGGTCTCTGGGAATATCGACGCTGAGATTCTTAAGATTATTCTCATTGGCTCCGCGTATCCTGATAAAACGCTTCTTATCGTTTGCTTCTGCTGACATGAAACCTCCTACTCTGTCCGGTCATACAAAAATACTCCGGTATTCTTCTCAACAGCAGAATCTACCTCTCTTATTCCGCTGTAAAACTTCTGATTTTTTATCAGTATACTGCCAGAACATCCGTTCGTCAAGGTGAAAAAATCGACAAATTTTTCTACAGCAGAAAATCCGCCATCACTCCATTGCTCACATGGATTCCCTTTCTCGAAAGATATATCCTGTCTCCTTTTTGTTCCAGCATTCCGATCTCCAGATGCTTTTTCAGGACCTCTCCGTAAACGTTTTCCATATTTTTTCCGAAATATTCCGCAAACGCTTTCATTGAAACGCCCTCTGTCATCCGAAGCCCCAGAAACATAAACTCAGCCATCTCATCTGCCTCCGTAAGGCTCTCCATATTCTGACGGATCTTATCCGGAAACGCACTGTTTCCAATATATTCCTTCATATCCGCAGTATTGGAAAAACGCATATGATCCAGAAATGAAGACGCCCCAAGTCCCAGCCCCAGATAATCGATTCTCTGCCAGTATCCCTTATTATGGCGGCATTCCCGTCCGCCTTTTGCATAATTGGAGATCTCGTACTGATGAAACCCATATTCCTCCAGGATCCCTGCCGTATCCTCATACATACGGTACTCCGTATCCTCATCCGGTAATTTCAGCTTTCTCTCTCCGAAAGGAGTGCCTTCCTCAATGATCAGACTGTAGGCGGAAATATGTTCCGGTGAAATCCCTGCCACCGTGCGGAGATTTTTTTCCCAGTCTGCATAGGTCTGTTCCGGAATGGCACTCATCAGATCGATATTGATATTAGAAAAGCCTGCATCCCTTGCCATAAAAAAGCTCTCCTGAAACTCTTCCCACGTATGGATCCGTCCAAGGATCTTTAATTCCCGGTTCTGCGGGGACTGAAGCCCCAGACTCAGCCGGTTGATCCCGTGTTCCAGATATATCTGAAGTTTTTCTTTATATAAAGTCCCCGGATTTGCTTCGATGGTGATCTCAGCATCCGGGGCCATAAAAAACTTATTTCTGATCTGATCCAGTATCTCTCCCACAAGAGACGGATCCGGCACGGAAGGTGTTCCTCCGCCGATAAAAACTGTGGTGATCTCCCTGTCCGAAAAATCCGGAACAGCAGCGATCTCCCTTTCCAGAGCCTGGAAATATTCACGCTGCCTCTCTTTTCCTGCAGGTCCGGAAAGGAAATCACAGTAATCGCATTTTTTTACACAAAACGGAATATGGATATAGAGCTCCAGCGGTTTTTTCACCTCATTCTCCATCCATGGCTCCTTCCTCTCCACCGGCATCTGTTGTATCAGTATCTTCACCGGAGGCTGCAGCTTCACCGGCAGTATCCGTGCTTCCGTCCGAAGCAGCCGGTGTCGGTGTCACGCCATCTATCCCCAGGGCCTCGCTGCCGTTTTCTGCCAGGTACTCATTGACCATTGTCAGATTTCCATTGCTCGTCACTGCATCCGGATCTACGGTTTTCGGATCAGGAGTGGCAGTCGGTTCCGGCGCTGTGCTGATTTTGATCACACTTTCCTCTTCTGCATTTTTCTTCTTTGAACCACATCCGGTAAGCAGAGCTCCTGTCATAGCCAGAAGTCCTGCTGCCAGAAACAGTTTTTTTATATTTTTTTTCAAAAAGTCATCTCCTATTTATCATCCAGCTTCAGGACACTCATAAATGCCTTCTGCGGGATCTCCACGTTACCTACCTGACGCATACGTTTCTTACCTTCCTTCTGTTTCTCCAGAAGCTTCTTCTTACGGGAGATATCTCCACCGTAGCACTTGGCAAGTACGTCTTTACGCATGGCTCTTACCGTCTCTCTGGCAATGACCTTGCTTCCGATAGCTGCCTGGATCGGGATCTCAAAGAGCTGTCTCGGGATCTCGTCTTTCAGCTTCTCACACATCTTTCTTCCGCGCTCGTAGGCAGTATCTGCATGCACGATAAAGGAAAGAGCATCCACTTCTTCTTTATTCACAAGGATATCCAGCTTCACAAGCTCACTTCTCTCATATCCGTCCAGTTCGTAATCCAGAGATGCATAACCTCTGGAACGTGATTTCAGTGCATCAAAGAAATCATAAATGAT
>OKSH01000346.1_pt1 | contig 49720 bp, 41 predicted proteins | sample 1601231 | NCBI WGS metagenome assembly OKSH01 (sample SAMEA3541596, study PRJEB24748) | human gut metagenome | biome: human gut; feature: human-associated habitat; material: faeces | place: China | collected 2012
CAGACTAAAAATTATCGGCAGGAGCAAAAACAAATACGTACGACGAAAAGGGAAAATAAGATAGCTGGTGAGGTATATCCAGAACGGTATTTTAATTTTTGTGATCTTTTGAAATAGGTAGAGGATACATGCTCCAGATAAAAGCATCATTATCCAAAATCCATAAATATAATCTAGAAGGTTAGTACCGTAAAACGTCGGCGTGAACATTTGAAGTTCTGTATATATAAAATACATAGTAATAACTCCCTAATATAAATATTTAAAGCGTTATAATCATAGCATTATGTTGCGAATAAGAAAATATGAAAAGTCCTAAGAAATAATATTCCTAGGACTTTATTAGTTTAAATAGTTCTTTTTCGTGGCGTCGTGATACTGGACAGACGAGACCATTATAGAACACAGCTTGGTGATGAAGAAAATCGACATGTTTTACCTGTTGGGGATTAATTAAGTAGCTTCGGTGACTACGGAAAAAGCGTTTTTCATTCTTGGCAAGAGTTCGCAGATTGTAGTTAAGCTGGATTCCCTGATTGTCGGTAGTATACATGATTGATGAGTGCGTATTATTATGATTAGCTTCAAAATAGCAAATATTTTTATAAGGAATTTGAACTTCATCGTAATAAGACTTATATGTAAATAATTCTTCGGTTGCAGCTGTTTGGACTTCTTTTTGAATATGGATAAGATCTTGCTTTAGTTCTTCTTGGATATTTCCTCGATCTTTAGCGATGAAGTCGAGTGCACTAACTCGATACTTATAGGTAGTATAGACAAATTCATCATGAACAGTGATGAAAATAATACTGGCGAGTTCATCATGTTTCCGAATTACGCGACTAATTTCAAGGCCCGCTGTTTTAATACCGCTGATTTCTAAGTCGAGAATAAAGACGTTTTCCTTACTAGCAACTGGTAATCCCATTTTTAATTGATCAGTTGAGGCAAAAAGATTAATCTTAAGTTCATTTACTGAAATTTCCCGGGAAATCTTTTCGACCATTGTTTTTAAATGTCGTTGCTGATTATGATCATCTTCAAGGATAAAAACGTTCAAGATGTACTCCTCCCTTTTCCCGAATACTAATATATCATGGGAGGGGGTAGAGCCGTATACCTATCCGTCTATAAAAGTGAATTTCTTTCCCGAAACTGAAAAATAGTGAGATGAATTTCAGTTAAATTTGTAGAAATTAAAAAGTGCTTGGTAGATCGTTGAGAAACGTAAAAGATGAAGCATAAACTATAAACGTCTATAGTTAGAATTATAGTTTCGGGAGGAAATTATTGTGAAAGAACATAAGAAACTTTATAAATCTGGTAAGAATTGGGTTGTGGCAACTTTAGCAGTAGCTTCTTTGGGGGTAGTTGCCATGCAACAAGGCGTATCGGCGGATAGTACACCTGCTGTTACAACTAATACTAATGAACAAAATAATGTTCAAACTGCTCAACAAGAACAGACAAAAGCCCAAGCAGATTATGATCATCAGCAAGAAGTAGTAAATAAAGATCAACAAGCTGTGCGTACTGCTCAGGATAACGTGACGAATGCGGATGCAAACCTTGCCAAAACGCAACAATCAGCTAAAGAGGCAACGGATAGTAACATTAATAAAACCAAAGCAGAAATTAACAATCAAGAAAATGAAGTTAAGACTGCTCAATCTCAATTAAAAGAAGCTCAAGACAAGTTAAATAATAATCAATCTCAATCAACAGATCATCATGATGATTCTGCAGTTACTACTAATGATGGGAATGTTAACAATGCTCAAGCTTTGCAAGATAGTATTGAGCAGAATAATCTTAAGCTTCCAGATGGATATGTGGATGCCTTTAATAATTTCAATGATAATAGAGCAGATAATTTAGCAAAAGTTTCTAAAGATAGTATTTACAAATTGAATCCTTATCACCATAGCTCTAGTGATGCTAAGGTTCAAATTAAGGACATTAATAATTTAAATGATGACGTTACTGAGAACTTAGATCTTTGGTATGCCGGTATTATGAATGATCTCCTTCATAATTATGACTTGCGTAACAGTAAAGGCACTCTTTTACGAGATGACTTACACTTTAATGTTACAAATTATGGTATCAAGACTGCTAAGTATATCAATAATTTAATTAATAAATATACAATTGACTCTCGCCTTGATCAATTAGTTAACCCAGGTGCTGGTGCAGCAGAATGGTACTTAATTACATATGATGAGTACAATAAAGAAGAACTTAATAATACTCAAAAAGATTTAGCAGAAGCTTTGAAGCAAAGCCAACCTGACAAAGATACGATTAAGTATGACCAGGATAAACTTGCTTTGTTAAAAGAACAGTTGCAAAAATCTGACAAATTGTTTATACCAAATACTTTAAAGATTAGGGAAACATTAGAAGAAGATAGAACTTCTCTCCCATCTGAAGAAAAAGATCTTAAAGGTGATTGGGAAGATCGTCCATCATTCTTAAAGGCAGTTGATCAAAGTAGTATTAATTGGGGAATGACAAAAACTACTTATGGTCAAAAGATTACCAATCTTGACCAACTTAAAGAAGCCTTATGGAATAATTTTGTCTTATATAATTTAAGCAATAATACTGATATGGATGATGGAGCTTATGATGAAAGTGAAACTAAAGAAGCAAGCATGAAACGATTACAGTCTGAAGAAAGACCAAGTGTAGATGCATTGTTTGGTCTACTTGAATCTCCAGACTGGGGTATGATGCCTCAACTACAAGATGCTAAGAACTTTACCTTTAGTTTTACCGTAGATAAGGCTGGTCAAATTACTCCACACTGGTACCATATTGCCAAGGATCATCAAGGAGACGCTGATGCTCAACCACTAACCATCACTAAAGCAAATAATGTAGTTACACCACATGCAGCTGATAATCAACTCGAACAATTGCAAGCTGATGTAAAAGCCAAACAAACCGCTTATGATCAAGCTAAGACAAAACTTGATAGTTTAAAGACTAAGCTTACTGAATTACAACAAGCAGCTGCAAATCTTAAGGTAGCTCAGGATAAGGCTAATGATGCTCATCAACAATTAGCTACTGCTCAACAACAATTAAAAGCTGATCAAGCTAAATTAGCTACTCTCAAGCTTGCTTTGGATAAGGCAAACAAGAAGCTTAACGTTGCAAAGGCCCAAGCGAAAGTTGATGCCACTCAAGCAGCTGCTGATAAAGCAGATAATGAATATCATGCACAAGAGGCCATTGTTAGTCAAGATCAACAAAAGATTACTGATTTAGAAAATAAGGTTAATAACACTTCTCTTTGGGATAATGATAAAGCTCAACAATTACAAAAAGTGATGGACCAATATGCTGCAGAAAATGATTTGAAGATTCTTAAATTCGATGGTACCCATTCATTGAATACTGCCGGTTCTAATTATGCTGATTTGAGTAAGTACTATGTAAATGGTCAAAAAGTAACGGTTGAAATGAGTAATGATGGTCAAGGCAATAGTGACTACAATATTGTGGCTCTTTATAACCATAATTTACGAAATGCTAATGCTAGTGAATTTCATGATACTTATATTTTTGCATTCCATAATGGTCAGCCGGTATTATTACTGGATCGTACAACCAACGGGGATAAGATTCAGACTCAAACAGCTGATAATCTAAACGCTGCTGAAAGAGAGCAATATAATATCCAAGCGCTCCAAGCAAGTTTTGCCCAAATTGCTGGTAATAATGATGAATTAGCAAATCAACTTCAACAAGCTAAGGATAAATTAGCAGCTGACCAAGCAAAACTAACTGAATTAAAGACTGCTAAGACCCAGGCGGATGAAAATTATCGTCAAGCTAAGGAATCTCTTGCCAATGCACAAGGGGTTAAAATTCCTGATACTACTGATCAAACAACACCTTCAGACACTGAAAATCAACATAAAGATGATAATAATCAAGGGCCACTTACGGATAATTCTCAAAGCCAGTCAACTACTGAAGTAACTCCAAATGAGCAAGCAGACAAGCAGGAAGTAACTGCGGCTGCAAGCCAAGGAGAAAACGTGCAAAAGCCAGTAACCGGTGTAGTTAAAGGTACAGAAGGTCAAACTGTTGTTAATTTAACTGCCCAAAAGAATGATGCTAAGAAAACTGATAGCAGCTCAGTGGTTAATGCTACTAAGAATGTTAATAATGCATTGCCACAAACAGGTAATCGAGAATCGATCGCTGCAATAGCTCTAGGTGCAGTTGCTGCAATGTTTGGTTTGAGTTTAGCTAAGAAACGGGAATACTAGAGTGTGGCTTATATTTAATAAAAAAGTGTTAACGAATTTTCTATCGTTAACGCTTTTTTATTATGAGTAGATTTAACCTTAACTGAAAAATAACAAAGTAAATTTCAGTTAAAACAGTTAAATTTGATAAGTCCTAGAAATTATATTTATTTGTGAAAATTGTGTGATTAAACTGAGATTGTTAAGTTATTTTAGACTTTATGTATTTCGATTTGAGGGAGTTATTTATATGAATAAGAATATGCAAAAGACGGTTTTAACGACTTCAGCTGTTTTAGCTGGAATGGTATTGGGAGTAAATGTTAATCAAAATGGGGTTCATGCCGACACCACAACTACCGCTGCTACTACAGCTGCCACTGACACTAATCAGCAATTAGCAAACTTAAAGAGCCAACAAACGGCTAATGAATCTGCTGTTGCTAGCTCAAATGCTGCAACAATGAGCGCTGCAACAACTTCTGCTAATAGCCAGATTGCTGATTTGAATGATCAAATTAAAGAACGACAAGCTAGTGCTGCAGCTGAACAACAAAACAAAATCGATCAAGTAAATAAGGACGCTCAAGCTGCAACTAATACTGAAAATTCTGCTTATTCTAGTGCGTTTGCTAAGCAAGCGGCTGCCAATGATACAGAATTAAAAGCAGCCCAGGCTAAAGTTGTGACGGAACAACAAAAGGAAGATAAAAAAGCAGCGGCTACTTCCACTTATAAGCAATCTCAAGATCAATTAAACAGTGAACATCAAGCTAGTTTAAATGACATTAAATCAAAGCATTCTGAAAAAGTTCAAGATGTTACTAAACAAATCAACACACAAATTACACAGACACAAGATACTTTAAAGAGTTTTAAAGTTAAGCTTAATCAAGATAACGAGAAATTAACTAATTTTAATGCAGCTAACTTTTTCAAATCTATTTTGGACAATAAGAATTCCTCAGAAGAAGAAAAGAAAGATGCCCAAGTTGCTTATAATATTGTAACGGGAACAGGAACATTCAAAGATCCAAGTGGTAAAGTAAAAGAAGCTCCTAGTTGGTATTCTGCTGCAGTTCATATTGGTCAAAAAAACGATGCAACAAATCTAGATAATCTTAAAGCTTCCTTATTATTATATGACCAATTCGTAAAGATTAGACAAGATCGTAAATTATCTGTACCAAAGATTTCTCTGACAAATATTGCAGTTGCAATGGTAGATGCTGATTTTCAAACTACTTTAAAAAAAGGTGGCTTAAAACATCCTGGTTACTATTATGCAGGCGAGAATTTAGCTGAAAGTAGCATTGAAGGTGCAATGGATGCTTGGATGGATGAAGAAAGTGCATGGAAAGAAGCAGTTAAGCAACATCCAGATTTGGCTGATAAGTTAGGTAAATATTATGTTGTGGAGCATTATATGGATGTATATGGTAAGACTGGCCACTTTAGTAATTTAATGGCACCAGATACTGCTTCATATGGATTTGCAGTAAATGGTGACTTAAATAAAGATTTTGTCTATACAGCTTTTGACTTTGGTGCTAGCAAAGATGGTGTATATTCTTTAGGTGAATTTAAGGCTTTGGTAAATAATTATGTTGATTTATCGCAATCTGTTAAGAATGCAGTAAAAGAAGATCAAGATCAAATTGACCAAGCCCAAGCAAGTTTAGATAAATTGCAAAATGAGAAAACAGACCTTATTAATCAGGCTAACGATGAATATAACAAAAATGTTCAACAGGAAAATAATAGTTTTAATGCCAAATCAAATTCACTAAAGTCCAATTATGAACAACAAGTTAAAGAAATTGTTGCATTGCCAACTAATACTGATGCCTTACAAAGTCAATTACAAGCTAAGTTAGACACCTTAAAGGCTAACCATGACGCTAAGCTTAAGCAAATCACCGATGATACTAACGCTAAGATTGCTACTATCAAGAGTCAAAAGGTTAACGATCCAGAAAGTGACAAGCTTCAAGCACAAATTGACCAAATCAAGAGTGATTTAACCAAGAAGCAGCAAGAACTCGATAGTCAATACCAAGCTCTTAAGACTAAGGACCAAGCAGAATATAATGCATTAGCTGAAAAGTTGAAGAATTCAAGTTCTGAAACGGCTAAGGGTAATAACAATCATTACACTACTGATGATGGGTCTACTACGGTGAAGTTACCTGAAAACAAGGCTAATTCACATAAGAGAAGTACTGTGCGTGAATTAAATAATTCTGTATCACGTGGTACTTTAACTTCTACTACGGCCGCAACATCAACTAGTCATGCCAATGTATCTTCTGTTGATGTTTCAACAAATGCACCTACTACGCGAGAAGAAGTAAAGCAACAAGCTAAGTTGCCACAAACAGGTAATAGTAATTCACTAGCTTTACTTGCTTTAGGTGCTATTGCTTCAATGTTTGGATTTGGTTTAATTACTAAGAAACGTTACTAATTTTGGGGGAAATTAAGATGTCGATGAAAAAGGGTTCACATAAAATTTTAAAATCTGTCGCTTTAGCGGGTGCATTGACTGCTACAGGAGCAGTTGCTACAACAGCCCACGCTGATACCACTAAGGCTTCTGCACCAATTCAAGGTGTTGCAAGTACTGATCAACAATTGACTAATCTCAAGAGTCAACAAATAGCCAACGAATCTGCTGTTGCTAGCTCAAATGCGGCAACAATGAGTGCGGCAACAACTTCGGCTAATAGCCAAATTGCTGATTTGAATAATCAGATTAAGGAACGGCAAGCTAGTGATGCAGCGGTTCAACAAGCTTCTCAAGCTAGCGCTATTGCTCAAGTGAATAGTGAAGCTGCTAGTGCTACTGCTGCCGAAAACGCTAGCTACTCACAAGCAGTTGCTAGTCAAACTGCCGTAAACGATGCAGCCTTAAAGTCTGCGCAAGCAACGATTGTGACTGAACAACAAAAGAACCAAGAAACTGCTCAGGAAAATACTGATTATCAAAATCAAGTTGGTAGCTTGAATTCTGAGCACAATGCAACGTTAAACAAGTTAGATCAAGACTTGAAGAATAATACTGATAGTACTAACCTAGCTATTCAAAAGGAAGTTGAACGCCAAAAGGCTGCTCAGCAAGTTGCTATTAACCAAACAGCTAAGGAATTCGATAACCAAATTGCTGATGCAAACTCAGTTGTTAATACTGCCAAAAAGGCCGTTAATGATGATCAACAGGACGTTAATACTAAGCAAGCTGCAACTAATGCGGCAAATCAAGCGGTTGCAAATGCCCAAAATAAGTTGAGTGGCTCGCAAGAAGCGTTAAAGCAAGCGGAAGCAAATCAGCCCGTGGTTAACACGATTGATGCACCTGCTGAATACATCAATGTTTGGAAGAAATACCTCCAAACCAAAAAGCCTGGTGGTTGGACACTCTCAAAGAGTGATTACCCAGAACTATACGCTCGGCTACAAAAAGCTGAACAAGAAGCTGTAAAGCAAAGTAACTACCAAGAAGATCCTGCTGCTGCCCAAATCAAAGTAACATTAAATCCGAATGGCACCCTCTCCCGTGATGATATTATCTTTGCTACTCAATATGCAGCAAACTTAATCAACCCAATTCGCAAAGCTATTGGTACAACCCCATACAAGATTACTAACGCTTCAATTGACGTTGCACAAGACGTTGAAAATGGCTATCGGGAGGACAACTGGAATACTTGGGATAATAGCCACGATAATAACCGTTTAGGCCAAATCGCCAAAAACTGGGGAACTAGCATGGTTTGTGAATCGTGGTCTGGTGATGGCTGGTTTGGCAAAATGACCTACGACCAAAACACCGGAAAGTGGACCCATAACTACTCCAACTTAACCCGTAATGATCTTCAACGTGGAATCTACAACGCTGCTAAGGCGTTGCTATTTGAATGTGAAAAAGAAAACTCTACCTCTAGCAACGGTCACACGACAGACTTATTAGGTGTTCGTGCGGCCAACTCCCATGGTATCGTTGGTGGCGATATTTTAGGTGTCAGTTTTGATTATGGTAAAGGAATGGAATCTGCAGGGCAAGTTAATGTTGGCGGATTCCACTTTGACTCACTAGTAGATGGCAATTCTCAACGTACAAAGCAAATGCACGCCGATGGTGGTATATTCAAGTCTGGCTCATCTGCCGATAAGACCATCCAAGGCTCTAACTACGATCAGATCGCCATTCCATCATCAGAAGATATTATTAAGGAATATCGGAACAAAATTAACAACTTACAAGCTACTGTTAACGCTGATACGCAAACATTAAACGCTGCTAAGGCTAAGGCCAACACAACAGCTTCTGAACTTAAGTCAGCCCAAGATAAGCTCGCCAGCGATCAAGCTAAGTTAAGTCAAGCCCGAGATCATGTCAACGACTTACGTGCCAAGAAAGAATCAACCTTAAAGGCGATGGTGACTGATCCAATGCAGTCCCCTGAAGTAAAAAAGTTGCAAGTTAAGTTAGACCAAGCACGGGTTGATCACGATAACGGCGTCAAGGTTGAAGAAGACCAATACGCTGCTAAGACTAAGGACTTAAAGGCTAAGCACGAAGCTAAATTAGCAGAGATTGCTGCACAACCAACTAGTTTGGCTGAACTTCAAAGTCAATTACAAGCTAAATTAGACACCTTAAAGTCTAATCATGACGCTAAGCTTAAGCAAATCAATGATGATGCGGACGCTAAAATTGAAGCAATTAAGAATCAAAAAGTAGACGATCCAGAAATTGATAAGCTTAACGCCCAAATCGACCAGATCAAGAGTGATTTAGCTAAGAAGCAACAAGAACTTGATAACCAATATGAAGCTCTTAAGACAAAGAACCAAGCAGAATACAATGCATTAGCTAATAAATTAAATCCAAGTACTAAAGCGGTGGCTAATGGTTCGACTCAGCAAGTATTTACTAGCCGTTCTGGTAAAGTAACTTATGTTGTTCCTAGTCAACAGTCCTTAGCAACTAAGGGTGTTGTTAAGACAGTTTCAGAACAAAATAACAGTGATTCTCTTTCAAAAGAATTTCAATCTCAAAATAATACTAATCGTTTGCCACAAACAGGTAATAAGTCCTCATTAGCAATGGTTCTTTTGGGAACAGCTGCTGCAATGTTTGGTATTGGTTTAGTAGGTAAGAAAAAAGAATATTAAGAGATAAGTAACAAAAAGGTGCTGCATAAGTGGCACTTTTTTGTTGTCAGGGAGCGAATGAAAAAGCATGATAAAAAAGAAAATATTGGTTGTTGCTATGTCATTAACGGTATTAGCATTAGCTGGTTGCGGACATAAAACGCAGAGTACTGCTACAAGTTCTAGTTCATCAACGGCTACTTCTGCTAAAGTTAGTAGTCAATCACAAGCCAGTTCAGCAAATAGTAGTTCAACAAGTGAAAAACAAACTGAGTCTAATGCTAGTCTTGAGAGCGTTGACCCTAAGAATGTGGCTGGGGCTGTTCTTACAGTTGGTGCGCAAAGTGACGAGGCGTGGCAAAGTTTATTAGACAGTGCTTCTAATGGCGATGGAGATCTTAAAGTTAATGTAGTTAAGGCGACAGGAATGGTAACTGAAACAGGAACAGGGATGTTTTATTCTTTTACACTAGATGATAATGATTATGGAGAAATTAATGGTTATACCATCAGCCAGGATGAAAAGACCATCTACCTTTACCGCGAGCAATCTCGTGGATCTGCTGATCGAATCATTCAACCATTTAAGACCATTTCTGTTCAGCAAGTAGTCAAGGCTGCACAGCAAAGTAAAGTTCAAGAGATTGCCAATAATACAACCATTGATGCAGATAATTAAATAGGGGAGATTTTAGTATGAAAAAGTTAACATTAATTTGTGCCAGTATTTTGGCGTGCGGAACTCTAGCAGCTTGTGGAAATAATGCAACTCAGCATTCAAACAAAACGGGGATGATATAACGATTAAGCAAGTTATTCCAGAGGGAGATGAAAGCGTGGCAGAAGCATCTCTTCACACAAAGCACATTTCGGTCTCTCGGCTATTAAGTGACTATTACGTAAATCAATCTCAAAAAGATGAAGTAAATGGTTATGCGGATCAATTAAAACCAGAATCACAATATCAAAGTGATATGGAGAATAAGAATTAGTAATGTGATAAAAATCCTATGTTTAGTAAAGCTATGCATAGGATTTTTTAGTGCAAACTTCAACTTTTTACGTATATATCTTTATAGAGAGGTACGGAAGGGTTGAAAATATGTGTAGTAACCTATCAGAAAGTTATGCAAAGGTGCTAGAAAAGTGGGAAAAGATGACTATTACAAGTGATCCGATGTTCGGGATGGTTATGCAGAATAAAGAAATTTGTTTAGAGCTGATTAATCGTGCGTTACCTCAACTTAAAGCCACCGAGATAGTGCAATTGGAGACACAAAAAGATATTAATGTGGTTGCTAGTCGGCGGGTACGATACGATGTCTATGTGCAAGATGAAAAAGGGAATATTATTGTGGTTGAGATGCAGGTTACTGACCATCAGAACTTGCCTTATCGTTTACGTTACTATCAAGAACAAATAGATCATGGATTACTTTTACCGGGTGAAAGCTATCAGAGTCTGCGTCAGCATCCCACTTATGTAATTATATTCTGTGATTTTGACTATTTTGGTTATGGTTGGGCTCGTTATATGTTTGAAATGTCATGTACCCGCAATTCTCAACTAAAATTAGGCGACCAACGAACAATCGTAGTTTTTAATGCTTTGGCAAAAGAATTTACAAATGACGAGCAACCGATCAAAAATTTTCTTGCTTTAATGCGCAATCAAGTAGACAATGAAAGTAAGTTTATAACTAAGATTCAAAATGAAATTGTTAAGGTTAAGGAGGATCCAGAGAGGAGACGAGGCTTTATGAAGTTTGAACTTGATTTGATGGACGCACGTCAGGAAGGGAAAGAAGAAGGAATTAAAGAATCAAAGCAAAAACTAGTCCAGTTTTTAAGTAGTCAAAATACGGATCCAGCTGAGATTGTAGCAGCCTTAGTTAATGTATACCAAGTACCAGAAAAAGCAGCTCAGGAATATGTCGAGGAGTATCTCGAAGCTAACAAATAATCTATTGGGGGGGTAGTCAATGAAACTAAAGAAACTGCGCGTTGTTTTTGAAAATATTGACAGTTATGATATTCCACTTGCGGCTGTTAAGGAGTTTCATGTAAGTGGGGTAGAAAAGGCCATTGATTATTCGAGCTATGGAAACCTAACTGTTGAGCAGGTTTGTCGCAAATTTACTGCAACGTTTTTCGTTGATGAACTCCAAAAGATTAATACTGTCGAGGACGTAACGCTTGATGAACGTTTAGATAGTCATAATTTCGCTGACCTTTGTATGATTGATTTGGTTACGGATGACGGTGAGGAAACTACAATCCGATTGCCATGGGAAGAAATGACGTATCCCGATCATAACGATGCAATGAAGACATGGATCGAGGAAGATTTCGAAAGCCGGCAATTAATGTATATTTCAGTTGGATAGTTGAAGTCCCTAGGTTGGTAGTAATACTGACTTAGGGATTTTTAGTGCAAAAGGCAATTTTTTACGTATATATCTTTATAGTAAGGTAGAGTGAAAGGATTGAGGAAATGTGTAAGAAATTGTCAGAGAACTATGAAAAGGCCCTCGAAAAGTGGGAAAAGATGACTATTACAAGTGATCCAATGTTCGGGATGGTTATGCAGAATAAAGAAATTTGTTTAGAATTGATTAATCGTGCATTACCCCATTTAAAGGCAACTCAGATCGTCCAGTTAACAACTCAAAAAGATATTAATGTCGTAGTTGGCCGACGCGTCCGTTATGATGTTTATGTGCAGGATGAAGATGGCAACATTATTGTTATTGAGATGCAAGTAGCTGACCGACAGAATTTGCCTTATCGCTTGCGGTATTATCAAGAGCAAATAGATCATGGATTACTCTTGCCGGGCAAAGATTATCGCGATTTAAGTCTTCATCCGACCTATGTGATTATGTTTTGTGATTTTGATTATTTTGGCTATGGTTGGGCCCGTTATGTGTTTGAAATGGCGTGTACCCGTAATCATCAGTTGAAACTAGGCGACCAACGGACAGTTGTGATCTTTAATGCCTTGGCTAAAGAATTTACTAAAGATGAGCAACCGATCAAGAACTTCCTTGCGTTAATGCGTAATCAAGTAGACAATAAGAGTAAGTTTATTACTAGGATTCAAGATGAGATTGTTAAGATTAAGCAAGAGCCAGAGAGGAGACGAGGCTTTATGAAGTTCGAGCTTGATTTAATGGACGCACGGCGAGAAGGCCGGGAAGAAGGAGAGTTAAAAGCAGAAGAAAAAGGAAAACAAAAATTAGTCAAGTTCTTAAGCAGTCAAGATACAGCACCGTCAGAAATAGTGGCCGCCCTCGTTAATGTTTACCAAATGACGGAAAAAGCAGCTCAAGAATATGTTGCAGAGCATGTGAAAGTTAGAAAGTAGTCTTGTCATAGAAGTATTAATAAAGTCCCTAAGATTGGTAGTAATGCTGGCTTAGGGATTTTTAGTGCAAAAGGCAATTTTTTACGTATATATCTTTATAGAATCTATTGAAAGGAGTCTATAAAGATGAATGAGTTCCTTCAGAAAAAGTGGGAAGCGGCAGATTTAACAGATGACTATATCTTTAATAAGGTGATGCTTGATTACGATATTTGTTTGGAAGTCTTACGGCGAATACTACCTGATCTACATATTAAAAAGATTGATTTACCAAATAATCAACAGGAAATTGCCTTAGCCCCAGATGCCAAAGCGGTGCGTTTTGATATTTATACGACGGATGAGCAAGGTAACCACTACGATATTGAAATGCAAGTAGCAGATCATCACAATATTGCTAAGCGAATTCGTTATTATCAAACTGCTAGTTCAATGGAAGCCTATGATAAAGGGCAACCATACGAAAAAGCTGATGATTCTTATGTGATTTTCTTCTGTAATTTCGATCCGTTCCAGCTTGGAGAGCAACGTTACATATTGCATAAACATATTGATGGAGTTCCGGAGTATGTTGTTAAGGATGGCCAGACAGATATTTTATTTAATGTTCCTTCATTAAAGCATGATGTTAATCCTAAAATGCAAGCATTTTTAGATATGATTGCCCAACGGAAAGTTGAAGAGAGCGATCCGCTTGTCGTAAAATTAAGGAAGAGAATGGCTGTTGTAAAACGGAATCGGAAATGGAGGTCGGAATATATGCGACGGTCAGTATATGAAATGGATCAAGAGATGCGTGAGCAAAGGATTAAAGAAGACGAAGAGCAAATAAAAAAAGATCAAGAACAAATAAAAAAGGAAAAACAAGAATTAAAAGAAGCAAATCAAAGATTAGTTGAAGGCAATCAAAAATTAGTTGAAGGTAACCAAAGGTTATTGAATAATAGGAATGCTGTAATAAAAAGCTTAATTTGTACTTTGCGTAACCTAGATTTGGATAATCATCTAATCAAAAAAGAGATAAAAAAGAATTTTGATCTCAAAGACGAAGAAATAGATAAGTATCTAAAATAGTAATAAAAAGAAGTCTCTAACGTTTGAATTCTAAACATCAGAGACTCCTTATTTGTTTTAAATTTCTAGCAGATCAGCCGGCTTCATTAATGGAAAATCAGCATCTTTAATACTGTCGGGATTTGCGGAAGAGTAAAGGGCGCCTGCAAACTTGGCACCGGCTGCATGGGCGGCTTTCATATCATTGATCGTGTCCCCAACATAAACAGTAGTTGCCGGATCTGCTCCCATTTTATTCATCGCCGCTAAAATAGGATCTGGAGCTGGCTTATGCTTTTTAGTATCCGCGGACGTAATGGCAACCTTAAATAACTTCGCAAAGTCATATTTGTTAACGAAGTATTCTTGGTATTCGTCAGCAAGCTTTGAAGTGGCGATGGCGATCTTTGCATCTTCACGATTGGCAAGGGTATTAAGCATTTCTGGAATTCCTTCAATCACTTTTGCCTGATCAGCCCGTTGATAAGCAAGGTCAAACCAGTCTTTTAACATTTCAGGAATTTCTTCCTCACTAATTCCAGCGAGGCGAAGAGCATCTCGCCCAGTAATGCCGAACAAGTCATGTTTGGTTTGTTCTACTTTATCGGGAGCAACCGGGTGACCGTGTTGCGCTAACGTATCAATCATTGCTGGCATATACATATCAATAGTATCAATTAAAGTGCCATCAATATCAAAAATAAAATTCTCAATCTTCTGTGCCATTCTATTCATCCTTTATCAAATATAAGTATGTTCTTAATTGTATAACAATTTCAGAAAAGATTGAGATTAGAATAGTTGATAATTTACCTTTTATTTGAAAAAGACTACAATATAAATGGAATTATAAAATTTATGTGGGGTGGTCATTATCAGTAATCAAAAATCAGTACCTAAAAAGCTGTCTTTCATCTCAATTTACTTTTTAGGGATTAATGGAGTAATTGGCTCAGGAACATTCTTACTGCCATCTGTTATTTATCGGTACATGAACTTATCGGCTGTAGCAGTTTTGCTATGTACAGCAATAACCGTTTCATTGATCGCCCTATGTTATGCCGATCTTTCTAGTCGTTTTACCGGCTCAGGGGCAGCGTGGCTTTATTCTTATCATGCATTTGGAAGATTCACCGGTTATGAGTTAGGGATTTTTACTTGGTTCTTAGGTTGCTGTACTCTTTCAGCGGAAATTGTTGCCTTATTAACTACCCTCAAGAGCTTTTTGCCAATCTTTAATCGGCCGCTTATCTATGGGGCTGCTGCTTTTGGCTTAATTGTGCTTTTTGCGGTTATTAATTTCTTTGGTCGCGGTCTTGTTAAACTGGTGAATAATGTATCAGCGGCTGCGAAGATTCTTACGCTGATCATCTTTATTGTCGTTGGGGTCTTCTTTATCCATAAAGCTAACTTCTCACCAGTGATCCCCCAAGCAGCTTTAAAGGGACCAATGCCATTTATTCATCATTTTGGTGAAGCCTTTACCCCGATCTTTTATCTTTTTACTGGTTTTTCATTTTTACCAATTGCTGCTAAGCAAATGAAGAATCCAGAAAAGAATATTCCACGGGTGTTAATTGCAGTTATGGTTAGTGTAACTATTTTGGATGCATTGATGATGACCGTTGCCGTTGGACTTTCTGGGACTAAATTAGGCGGGTACTCGACACCACTAGCTAATGCGTTGGGAGGTGCCCTTGCGAAGGGACTCGGAACCACTATTGGTAAGTGGGGATATGCCTTTATTATTTTCGGGATGCTTGTAAGTATCTTTGGGGTTGCCTTTTCAGCTTCGTTTAACACGCCATCGTTAATTGCTTCAATGGCTAATGAGCACGGGATGTTGCCAAAGTTCATCGGGAAGAAGAATAAGCATGATGCTCCATGGGTCGGAATTTTATTAACATCCATCCTTTCTGCGTTATTCGCTACCCAGAGTTATCTCTTCTTGGTTAGTTGTACAGTCTTAGCTTCATTCATTCAATATGTTCCCTCGATTCTTGCCGTCATTAAATTTGAACATAGTAACGAATATCCAACACATGGTTTCAAATTACCCGGGAAATATCTTATCCCCAGTTTTGCATTGTTAGTTTCTTGTTACATGGTTACCAATTTTACGGCTAAGACCCTGCTTGTCGGAACTGTCATCGCCATTCTTGCCGCGGCGGCCTACTTCTTTATCAAGAAAGATCGTAGTTATGAAGAAAAGCATGTAAAATGGCTTGATGACTTGCGATTGAAAGATGAAAAAGAAGGACTCCTAGATAACCAGAAAAAATAACTTTTAGACAATAAATCGGCACCAAACGTTCGAATCTCGATTAGTTTGGTGCCGGTTTCATTATTAGTTGTCAATTTCTGGTGCCTGATCTAATTCTGCTTGCAGCATCCAGATTTTCTTTTCAATTGCCGTCTTAAAACCAATGAAGATATCTTGGGTAGAATAATCTTTTTCAATGTCAGTCACTTCAATTCCGTGCTGATAAAGGTCCTCAAGATAACGATAACCAGCGACTAAATGCGCAAGCCGTTCTGGCGTTGTTTTATCAAAGTTTCCTGGCCAGTCTTTAATTTTCGTATGGGTTGCGATTTCTTTAAGGGTCGAATAAGGTTCACCGTCGAGAGTTAATAATCGTTCAGATATTACATCAAGTTGATCGTTGATTTCATCCATAAATTGGTCCATTAATGGGTGAAGTTTTAGAAAGTTAGTGCCACGCATATACCAGTGAGTTTGATGAATTATCATTGCCATTTGACTCAGATCAGCAACTAATTGATTAAGTGTTTCTTTGGTTTCTTGATATTTCATGATAAGACTCCTTTTCTATGTGATAGGTGTATCATATCAGATTTTGGAATGCGCTTACATGGATTTGGTCAAAACATTACGAAAGCTTATGAATTAAAAAATGCCACTGAAGAAGATGAAAAATCTCATTCAGTGGCGTTAATTTTACCGTCGATTTAGACGGAAACGAATCATTTTATCGGATTCAGTACATAAGAAGATTAAGCAAGAGAAGACAATTACTGCTAACCATTCCAGCAAACTAATTCCGGTCACGTGGAAGGCCGCCTGCATAAATGGAACGTAGGTGAAGATCAATTGGAAGAGAATCATCAATCCAATAACGCCCCAGGCTTTCTTGCCAATATTTCCAACTTCTTTTAGTCCATATCGTTCAGTTCGAATACTGAAGAAGTAGAAGGCCTTACTAATAACAATGGTATTAACCATCATTGTTGTAGCGTTGACAACGTCTGCCCCAGCACTGATGAACCATTCGTAACCAATTAAGGCGAACAGTGCCATTAAGGCTGAGACATAACCCATCTGGATTAAATCATGTCGATTCATTAATCGTTGGGTCACTGGGCGAGGATTGCGATCCATGATGCCCTTTTCTGCTTTTTCAAAGACGAATGCGAACTGGATAGTGATTGCGGCGATTAAGTTAATCCACAATAACTGCGCCGGTTGGAGGGGAACTTGCTGACCAGTAAGAATGGAGAAGGCAACCACTAATCCTTCCGCAAAGGAGGTTGGTAATAAGAATAAGATACTCTTTTTGATATTGTCGTAAATTCGTCGACCTTCTTTGATAACAGCAGCCATTACCGCAAAGTTATCATTTCCTAAGATCATATCAGCAGCATCTTTAGCGACGTCCGTTCCCTTGATTCCCATTGAAATCCCAATATCGGCTTTCTTTAAGGCGGGGGCATCGTTAACTCCATCCCCAACCATCGCGGTGATCTTTTGCCGGTTTTGGAGCGCTTCAATAATTTCAAGCTTGTTTTGTGGAGTCGTCCGCGCAAAGACTTGGTTATTTAAAGCGGCCTCTTCTCGTTCACTGGCAGAAAGTTTATCCCATTCTGCACCTGTGATTGCGTTGATTGGACCCGTTGATAAGCCTAGTTGCTTACCGATTGCACGGGCGGTTTGCGGGTCATCCCCCGTAATCATTTTAACGGAAACACCAGCACGGTTCATTTGTTTTAATGCAACAATCACTTCTTCGCGTGGTGCGTCTTGAAGAGCAGCTAAACCAAGTAAGTGAATTCCCTTGTAGAGGTGGTCGTGTTCGACTTCCATTAGGTTTTCGCCAGTAACAGGTTGATAGCCAACCGCAATAACTCGTTTTCCGGCTTTGGACCAGTCATCTACCCGTTGTTGCCACTTGGCAGTATCAAATTGTGGATCTTCTTTTGCGGCCATTTCAAAGAGCTTGTCTGGAGATCCCTTAACAAAGATAACTTGCTGTTTATCTTCCGGATCACGAGTTAATTCAGCGATATAACGGTAATCAGAATCAAATGGAAGGAGGTCAACAGCTTTATATGGCGATTGATATTTAGCCCCAAACGCTTTGTGATAAAGAGTTAAGAAGGCTCCATCAGTTGGTTCACCATTAATATGCCAGGTGCCGTTTTCATCAGTTAAAACCGTATCATTTGCTTGGTATCCAGCCTCTAAGAAAAGTTTGAGCTGATCTGTCAGTTGAGCTGGTTTGCCATTTAAGAGAATCTCACCATTAGGAGCATAACCAGTTCCGGTAACCGTGTAGTGTTTATCGCCGACCCATAACTCAATGGCGGTCATTTCGTTTTTAGTAAGAGTTCCTGTTTTATCAGTAGCAATAACATCGACCGAGCCTAATGTTTCAACAGCAGGCATTGATTTGATAATTGTCTGATGCTCTTTGGCCATTTTGCTAATACCAAAGGCTAAGATAACAGAGGTGATTGCAGGCAAACCTTCTGGGATCGCACCAACTAACATTGCCACGACTGCGAGCGCAAGGGCAGGCAAGGAGTAAATTTCGAGGAAGAAACCGACAACGAAAACAATCACTGAAGCAGTAATCGTAATGTAAGAAACAACCTTTCCGACATGGTCAATTTCCTTAGTTAATGGGGTCTTCTTTGGCTTGATTTGCGCAACTTCTTGTGAAATCTTACCAATTTCGGTTTGTTCACCAGTTGCGACTACAACTCCTAGCCCACTTCCGCTTGTAACTGAAGTGGAAGCATATGCCATATCAACACGATCAGCGAGGGGAACGTCTTGGTCGGTAATTACTTCATCAGTTTTGATAACTGAATTGGTTTCACCGGTTAAAGCTGATTCCTCAATTCGTAAGTTGTCAGCTGAGACGATCCGTAAGTCAGCTGGTACATTATCACCGGCTTCGAGGAAAACAACATCCCCACGGACAAGATCCGCGGCATCAATATCTTGTCGTTTACCATCCCGGTAGACGGTGGCATGTTGCGCCATCATCTCTTTAATTTTGGCGAGGGCATTCGCTGCGCTTGATTCTTGGAAATAACCAATGAGCGCGTTTAGAATGACAACCGCCCCGATAACAATCGCATCAGTATAGTGACCGATTAAAATAGTCAGTAAAGTAGCGGCTAATAAAATGTAGATAACAATATTGTTAAACTGGCGTAAGAAGAGTTTCCACTTGGGCGTTGGTTTTACTTCAATAATATTACGTCCTTCATCGGCAAGCCGTTTTTCGACAGCTTGGGTTGATAAACCGTGAGTAAAATCAGTTAATTGGTATTCTTTCTTTATTTCGTCAGTTGTTAGTTGATAATTTTCTTTCATTTTTCCCCTTAAATATATAAATTGAGTAAAGTAACTAATGCTTAAAGGTCCCACACCTTAAGCGAACAACATCAGTGAAGCCGTATTAAGTTTTTGCTTTAATCATTCCTTCGTATTTATCGTATAAATATCGTACCATATTCATTTAATATTTTAGTTCTAGTTAAGATATTTTTAAAATATGATTCATGAATAATTAATAAAAAGACCGAGAAACGTTTCCCCGGTCTTTTTATTAATTATTAAACGTATTATTTTCAACATTCCGAATAAAGTCAGCGAGGTGCTTGTAATAAACATCGGGGTTATCTACCATGTGGTGGTGACCACCATCGGGAGTAGTAACTAGCTGTGAATTTGGAATGAGACTATTCATTGTCTTAGCAGTTTCGATTGGCATCGTTTCGTGTTCACCAAATGTAATTAAAGTTGGCACCTTAATATTCTTCAGTTGGTCACGGAAATGCCAGTCTTTAAGCTTGCCGGTAATCACAAATTCGTTATCACCTTGGAAGACATTGTAAACCGCCGTGCCGCCAAGGTCTTTAAGATGATAAAGCTTGGATGGTTGCTTCCGGTCAACGTATTGTTCATTCATTACTTGAACGTATTCTTGATACTTCGGATTACTGTAATCGTTCTTGGCTTCGCATTCTTTCATAAAGGCAACTGCTTCTGGAGAAAGAGTCTTTTCCCGTAATTCATTAACCCGGTCGACATATTCATCAATTTCGTCAACCATTGAAGAAATAATTGCGCCCTTAAGATGTTGGCCATACTTAACAGCGTATTCTTGAACTAAAAGGCCACCCCAACTTTGACCGATAAGATAGAAATTGTCTAAGCCAAGCTTTTCTCGTACTTCATCTACTTCATCAAGGAAATATTCGTAAGTAAGGTACTTCTTCGCAATCTCAGGGTCAGAAAAATCAGGTTGATCAGAATAGAGTGAACCTAATTGATCATACATTGTTACCTGAACGTTCAGACCTTGCTTCTTTAATTGTTCAGCAGCGTCTTCCCAGTATTCATGATTGCCACCAGGACCCCCATGCAAAGCTAATAAATGAATATCACCTTCACCTTGCGTATTCGTCCACAGATGATAGCCGTTATCAAGGGTAATAATTTTAGTGCCTTGTTTCATTCTCGAATCTCTCCTTTTTATTGGTAATACTAACTATTCTACCGCAATTAGCTGAATTCTGCTAAAACTAGTTTTAACGCGCCGTCTTTTTAGTGAGCATTTAGTTCAAAATAGTAACACCTGGAATGTCAAGATGACAGCCATTCAGCGCTAATTGATATTCAATCCGTTCGTTGCCACGAAGCGTGTATTCGTAGTCAGTGCTATAAATAATGATCCCTAACTGATGGCCAGCTACAATTCGGTGGAAAATTGGTTGAAGATCAAACTTAACGGTGACAAATTGATTAGCGGCTAATTCGTCAACTTGTGCTGGATTGTTTCGATTTTGCAAATTAATATGTCCACTTGCGATTACCTTATAATTAGTTGTTTCTTTTGCTAATTTAAATTCACGAAGATCATCTGTCTTCCAGTGATAACTTAGCTCAAGACCATTACGATTAAACAGAACAGGCGACATTGTAAGGCGTTTGCTGCTGCCCAGGTCAACAAGCCGGGCACTAATCATTCCATAATTTTTCGAAGAAGCTACTTTTAATGTGACAGCCGGTGTTCCGCGGAGAAGCGTATCATCATTAAATACAGCAGTTACAAAGTGCCGACTAAATTGACCGTTATCATTAACGAGTGCCTTTGCCCATGCTTCGGGGTGTTTACACCATTGAAGGTACTTTTCTTCTGGTTGCTGGTCATTAAAGCTTTGGGTTCCTAGTCCAGGCAAATTCGTTAGACGATGGTCGTTAAATTGGTACTGTTTCTGTTCGCCTGCAGTCCATTGATCATATGCGGTCCAAGTTTCGGGGGTGCTATTGTCTTGCACAAGAACACTTGGCAAGGTATCATCAGCATGATTTTCTTGATCCCAGAGCTTATTAGCAAGCCAGAGATTAACCATGTCAGAGAAATCTAGTGAACGAAAGGCATTTATATAAATATGTTGTCCTTGGTGCAGAATGAGTTTGCTTGTAATTGGCAGACTTTGAATGCCGTCATAAAGTGCCTTAACATTGCTAGGACGGACATTGGTATCATTAAGGCCATGCACCATCATCACGGCAGCTTTGATGTTTTCGAGATCATGCCGGTAATTGCGGTGGTCCCAGAACTCATTATAATTACCAGTCGTCCGATCCATTGCTCCTTGCATTTTAGCAATATATTTATCATTTACTTTTTCAATTCGGCGGTAGTCTGCGGGACGCTTGGTCCGACTGAATGTTTCATCGGCTAAAACGTCGGCGTCTTCCCCTTGAAAGCCACCCGGTGCGCGGACAAGGCCATTTTCTCGGTAATAGTCATACCAGCTGGAAATGGCCGCTTCACTAATAATTGCTTCGAGGCCTGGTACACCAGTGGTTGCGACAGCGGTGGCTAGAGTGCCGAGATATGAGCGTCCTGTCATTGCGACTTTACCATTACACCAGGTCGCCTTGATTGTGGTACCGCTATGACGGTCAGTAAAGGCTTGCCGATCACCATGAAGCCACTCGACGACAGCCTTCATCGCATCAGTCTGTTCTGGAGAACCACACGTTTGCAGGCCATCCGAATCTTTGGTCCCAATTCCGGCTGAATAAACAACCGCATAACCACGGGCAGCGAGGTAATTATTTAGCGTGTATGCTGGCGTGGTACTAAATGTCTCAGTAGCTTGCCGGCTTTCTCCAGTAACTTTTTGGCGTGAAAAGTCAGTCAGAAATTTTTCTTCGGTCGGGGCCTGATAATCAGGATCCTTATGCTTCAAAGAAAGATTGACGTTATGCGTTGCTTTTTCGCCCCATTCGTCGTTTGTTCCTTGATTATAAGGACTGGCAGTAAAGACAACGGGAACTTTTAAACCATGGTCCGATTCAATTGGCCGCATAATTTCCGCTTTAACTAAATCTGCTTTACCATCAAAATCGGTATCCATATCGGTCTCAATGTAAACAACCTCACGAATGAATTTAGCAGGATCAAAACTAGCAAGCGGCTTCCCATTGAAAAAGAGCGGTTTTTGTTCAGCTGGAAGTTGGTAACTCCAAGCCATAAAGCCCTCTGCCGTTAAATGATCAATAAGCGATTGACCATTTTTGTTATGAGTATTTAAAAGAAGGTAAAAAGCATCGATAACGTTGGCGGTTGTCCATTTTTGATGTGATTCGACTGGCAAGCCAATTTTCTTAACTGTAGCAAGGGGATCTGTAATATCAAAATCAACTGCGGCCTCAAAATCGAGTAGTTGAAGGGCAATGAGGTAAAATGCTTCATCGGTTAATATTTGATTCTGGTCAAACCAATCATCAAGAGCAAGGTCAGGGGTAGCTAATAGGTCATGAAGCCACTGTTTAGTGACGATCGGCTGGGCACTTGCCATGTGAATCCGTGCTAAGAAGGTTTCAAACATTGCGTTCGGTGTCAAAGTTTGTTCTTCATTTTTCCGAAGCAAGTGAATCTGCATTAATTCTTGGCGCCGTGCTTGTGGTGTAGTTGAAGTAATACTAAATTGATTGATTTTCATCTGGAACACCTCGTATAAAATTTGATATATTAATTATCGCACTTTTATAATAATTTGCTTAGGATAAACAGTGTTGCGATTTAAGGCGTATACTTTATACTAAGACTTAGTTTAAAAAATGATGATTGGGGAAACGCTGATGGTAAAAAACATAATGGAATTTCAGCATGTAAGCAAACAGTATGATGATAACGTTGTGTTGCGTGATATAAGCTTTGAAATTGAGGCCGGTAAATTCTATACCTTATTAGGACCATCGGGATCAGGAAAAACAACGATTTTGCGCTTAATTGCTGGTTTTGATCATCCTAGTAGCGGGAAAATTTATTTTGATGGAAAGCAAATCAACGATATTCCCGCCAATCAACGGCAAGTCAATACCGTCTTTCAAGATTACGCCCTTTTCCCTCATATGAATGTGGCAGAAAACGTTGCCTTTGGATTACAGATTAAGGGTGTCAAAAAAGCAGAAATTAAACAACGCGTAAAAGAAGCTTTGCACCTGGTTCAATTAGATGGCTATGGTGATCGGGAAATTACCGCAATGTCTGGTGGACAAAGACAGCGAGTTGCCATTGCCCGGGCAATAGTTAATAAGCCGAAAGTACTATTGTTGGATGAAGCCTTGTCTGCGTTGGACCATAAGTTACGAGTTCAAATGCAGACTGAATTGCGGCAATTGCAACGGCGGCTGGGGATTACTTTTATCTTTGTTACTCATGACCAAGAAGAAGCATTAGCCATGAGTGACCAGATTATGATTGTTAATGATGGTAAGATTCAGCAGAGTGGAACCCCCGTGGATATTTATGATGAACCGCTTAACCATTTTGTAGCTGATTTTATCGGTGAAAGCAATATTGTTCCCGGCATTATGAAAAAAGACTATGTAGTTTCAATCAATGGTCAAGACTTTGATTGTGTTGACGCGGGGATGAAACCAAACGAAAAGGTTGAAGTTGTCATCCGGCCAGAAGACCTTGACATTACGACGGTTGAAAAAGGAAAATTAGTCGGCACTGTTGAAACGCAGCTTTTCCGTGGCGTTGATTATCAAATTACGGTGATTGACCAACGTAACCATAAGTGGAAAATCAATTCTATTCATAAAACAAAGGTCGGGGCTAAAGTAGGGATTACATTTGATCCCGAAGATATTCACGTTATGCGGTATAACGAAAGTGAAGAAGATTTTGATGCTCGCCTTGATAGCTATGAGGAGGGGGACTAATGCGGCAAAAAGTGATGTTTATCGTCCCATATGCATTGTGGATTATCCTATTTGTGATTGCGCCATTGGTATTGATCCTTTATCAATCATTTTTTAATATCAATGGCCAGCTGACCCTTAATAACTATGCTGAATATCTGACATCAGGTGTTTATCTTAAGATGACGCTTAATTCTGTTTGGTATGCCTTTTTGATTACTCTTGTGACATTAGTGATTAGTTATCCGACTGCTTATGTTTTGAATAGATTGCCTAACAAGCAGTTTTGGCTATTGCTGGTAATTTTGCCAACATGGATCAACTTATTATTGAAGACGTATGCGTTTATTGGCTTGTTTAGTCGAACCGGGACAATTAACGGTTTCCTCCAGTTTATGGGCCTTGGGAGTCATCAGCTTTTGTTCACGGATGCCAGTTTTATGTTTGTGGCTGCTTATATTGAAATTCCATTTATGGTATTGCCGATTTTCAATAACCTGGCTGAAATAAACCCGTCACTAATAAATGCTAGCTATGACTTGGGTGCTACTCATTGGCAAACCTTTCGTCGGGTGATTTGGCCGCTTTCTATGCCGGGAGTAAAAGCTGGAATTCAGGCAGTTTTTATTCCATCGCTTTCACTCTTTATGATTACCCGCTTGATTGGTGGAAATCGTGTAATTACTTTAGGGACTGCGATTGAAGAACATTTCCTCACAACGCAAAATTGGGGAATGGGTTCAACGATTGGGGTCGTTCTGATTATTGCAATGTTTATTATTATGTTTATGACTGGTGATAAGAAACAGAAAGGAGGACGCCATTAATGAAAAAGCAGCGATGGTCATGGGGAAAAGCATACCTAGCATTAGTTTTTGTGATCTTATATGCGCCAATTTTGTATCTAGTTGTTTTTTCCTTTAGCAGTGGTCAAACAATGGAAAAATACCATGGCTTTTCTTGGCAACACTATGCGGATTTGCTTGCGGATACGCGAATGATTACCATTGTTATCAATACCTTGTTAGTAGCATTTTTGGCGTCACTATTAGCAACGATTATCGGTACATTAGGGGCCTTAGCAATTAAGGATGCACGGCGCCCGTGGAAGAATAGTTTATTATCCTTGAATAATGTTTTAATGGTTTCGCCCGATGTAATTATTGGGGCAAGTTTTTTAATCTTTTTCACCATGCTGGGGGTAAGACTAGGTTTTGTCTCAGTCCTCTTAAGCCATATTGCCTTTTGTATCCCGATTGTTGTTTTAATGGTTTTGCCAAAATTAAATGAAATGTCCCCAACATTAGTAGATGCTGCCTATGATTTAGGGGCCAGTCGCTGGCAAGTTCTTTCCCGGGTAGTACTGCCGTCCATTGCCCCGGGGATTTTTGCGGGATATTTTATGGCTTTTACTTATTCACTTGATGACTTTGCTGTGACCTTCTTTGTTACTGGAAATGGCTTTTCAACGTTATCGGTGGAAATATATTCCCGGGCACGTCAAGGAATCAATCTTGAAATCAATGCCCTCTCTACGTTGATGTTTATTGTTTCGCTTCTGTTAGTAATTGGCTATTACCTTATTAGTAAACGGGGCGGTCGACGGACACGGATTGTGGCTGTTAAAGAGGGGGATGCTCAATGAAAAAGATATTTACTGCATTCCTTGCAATTGTCGTTATTTGTATCTTGCTAGCGCTTGGGGATGTTGCTCTCAACCAGCAAAAAACTGGTGGTGGAAAACAAACTCTGACAATTTACAATTGGGGAGACTATATTGATCCAGCATTGATAACGAAATTTGAACATCAAACTGGCTACCATGTTGATTATGAAACCTTTGATAGCAACGAATCAATGTTAACTAAGATTCGGCAAGGCGGGACTAATTATGATGTCGTTGTGCCGAGTGAATACACTGTTCAACGGATGAAAAAGGAGCATTTAATTGCACCCCTTAACCATCAGAAATTACCTAACCTTAAGTATATTGATCCGCAATTCTTAAATCGTTCTTTTGACCCCGACAATCGTTATTCTGTGCCATACTTTTGGGGAACGTTAGGGATTATCTATAATGATCAAAAAGTAAATGGCAAAGACGTCCAACATTGGGAACAACTTTGGAATCCGCGTTTAAAGAATAATGTCATGTTGATTGATAGTGCACGGGATGTGTTTGCGGTTGCCCTTATTACTCAGCATCATTCTGTTAATACGACCAACTACCAGCAGTTGAAGCTTGCGCAGGCCCATTTAAAGCAGTTGACGCCCAATGTAAAAGCGATTATTGCTGATGAGATGAAGATGTACATGGAGCAAAATGAAGCAGCCGTGGGTGTGACCTATTCTGGTGACGCGCGCGAAATGATGAATATTAATCCGCACCTTCACTATGTTGTGCCAAGCGAAGGGAGCAATATATGGTTTGATAACATGGTGATCCCTAAAGCAGCGCGTAATAAAAAGGCGGCTTACGAATTTATTAACTTTATGTTAGATCCCCAAAACGCGGCTCAAAATGCTCGATACGTTGGATACGCGACACCAAATAAAGCGGCTAAAAAAGAATTACCCAAGAAAATTACCGATGACAAAGCTTTCTATCCTCCTGAAACAACGATGAAGCATTTGCAAGTATATCGTGATTTGCCATTACGCGTTTTAGGCGAATATAATGATTTATTTTTAGAATTTAAGATGTTTGCTAAATAAAAAGCTAAATAGGACTTCTAACATTAAAAATCATGTTAGGAGTCCTATTCTTTTTCTTTTATAAGGGGATGTGGTTTACTAAAAATAAAAGGCAAAATGATCGGAGGCTGCTTATGAAGAAAATTTTAGCAATTAACCATGAATTTGTTGCTCGAAGCTATATTCTATTTCCAACGTTGCTATTTGCATTCTCTATCATTGCCCATGCAAATATAATCACATTTGTTTGGCCGTTCATTTTTGTTTACACCGTTGAAAAAGTAATGCCCTTTATTCTTGATGGACGCCTAAATTTAGCTTCTTGGTCTGGTGTTACTAAGTTTTGTTCAGTTATTGCTTTTATTGGGGGAATCCTTGCTTCTATTGGAATTTATTTTCGCTTTGAGTGGCTTGCTAGCTTGGCGGCGATCTTGATCGGTTTTGGCGTGACAGGGTTAAAATTGCTGGGCGATCCCAATAAAGAAATTTCCGGGATTGATTTGAAGCGAGTAAATGTTATCGCGGGCTTTAGTGTAATTATCGGACTGATCGCCCTCGGAATTTTACTGATGAAGCTGCCGTTAGTTGTCGGTTTTGTTTTTTATACTTTTTTCCTGGGCCTTGAGGTTATTTACGCTTACGTTGTTGTTAAACGAGATAAGACACCACTGGATTTAAAATTCTCTTTTAATTTAAAAACGGCTTTTCCTGCCATCGCCGTGCTTACCGTGGTTTTTATTATTAGTTTCTTTAAGAAGACGGGGCGAATTTCTGATTTTAGCTGGGCCCTAATCGTGCTCGCAATTATTGGAATTATTCTTGAACTACGAAATATTCTGGGACAACCCTTTAAACTATTTCGTATTTGGCTCGGAGCGATCAAGAATTATGTCATTATCTATACTTTACTATTTGCTTTTCAACAGAATAAAGCTTATTGGATTTTCATTGTTTTTATCGAATTGATGCTATCGGGAATGTTAATGGGTGCATTGAGTGCTAAATTGCAAAAGATTCCATTAACTACTCGCTATAAAACTACCCTTATCTTTCTTACCCTTGGCTTATTCCTAACGTATACCGACTACCTATATTTGCTTGGGACCGCTATAACAGTCTTTTGCGCTATCTTATTAGGGAAATGGGCACGAGAACAAGTTCCCGATAAATATAGCAGCATTGACCAAAAATTATCCGTATTTGGTTCGCTTTGTAATCAAATTATTTTATTTGGTGCTTTGGAATTAATTTCATATTTCAAGCTTGATAATAAAAGTGCACTTCTTATCCCATATATCGATCACCAACAGGAGTTGCAATATAGTCGTGAGATGTTTTATCTACGGGTTAGTATGATTACTTTATTTGTTATTACGGGTATTTTTGTTGTCTATCATGATCGTAAGTATTTAGTAATGAAAAATGCGTAATGTTCAATATATCACAAAATGGTAAAAGACTTCTTAACTTGAAAGTTAAATCAAAAAAATTGCTTTTTATTATTGTATGTTTACTTTTAGCTGTTAGATAAATATTTATCATAAAAATGCAATTTTTATTGTGATCGCTATCAATGACTAATTTAGTTACTTGTAGTTTGAATCACGAAAATTCTTATGCTAGCATGAAAATAGTGTAATTTCATGATGACAATTGAATTTTTGTGTAAGTAGACATTAATTGTTTGGAACACAATTAAGAGATTAAATCGGTTAAATATTTTTGTCTAGTACCGGCTAGGCACTATTTGCATAAAATGAAACCTAAAATTTTGAGGTGAAATTTTGCAAACAAAATCAAAAAAGATTACATTATTTTCTGCCACAATGCTTGCAATCAGTTCGTTAATTGGTTCTGGTTGGCTATTCGGTGCTAGTGAAGCTGCCGCAACTGCTGGACCAGCGGCCATTATTTCATGGATTGTTGGGGCTATTATTATGGGGCTAATTGCGGCCAACTATGTGGAGTTAGGGGTCATGCTACCAGAAAGTGGCGGAATGAGCCGTTATGCCCAATATAGTCACGGACCACTCTTAGGGTTTATTGCAGCGTGGGCCAACTGGGTTTCTTTAGTGGCAATTATTCCTATTGAGGCGGTGGCCGCCGTTCAGTATATGAGTTCATGGCCGTGGAAATGGGCTAATTGGACTAATAACTTTATGGTTAATGGTCATATTAGTACAAAGGGATTGTGGGTTGTTTTTCTATTCATGCTTATCTTTACTCTATTAAATTTCTGGTCAGTAGAATTGATGACTAAATTTACTAACTTTATTTCAATTTTTAAGTTAGGGCTGCCGCTATTAACGATTGTCTTATTGATCTGTAGCAGTTTCCATCCCGCTAATTTTGGAAATTCAATCAATACTTTTATGCCTAATGGAACTAGTGCAATTTTTGAAGCCACTACTATTTCTGGGATTATTTTCTCCTACAATGCTTTTCAGACGATCATTAATATTGGTGGCGAGATCACTAACCCTCAGAAAAATATTTTCCGGGGAATAATTATTTCGTTAACCATTGCGGCAGTTATCTATATTCTTCTTCAAGTAGCCTTTATCGGTGCTATTGAACCAGGAACCTTAGCTAAGGATGGTTGGCAGGGATTAAATTTTAATTCCCCATTTGCTGATTTAGCAATTATGGTCGGTATGTATTGGCTAGCCGTCCTCTTGTATTTAGATGCCTTTGTTTCGCCATTTGGGACAGGAGTTTCGTTTGTTGCTACTTCTGGTCGAACCTTAGCGGCAATGACCTTAAATCGTCATATCCCAAAGTGGCTTGGAAAAACGGATGGTATCTATGGTAATCCTCGGTTAGCTTATGTTACTAACTTGGTAATTGGGGCCCTATTAGTTACAATTTTTCGCGATTGGTCGGTCTTAGCAAGTGTTATTTCCACAGCAACCCTAATTGCGTATTTAACGGGACCAGTAACTGCTGTCTCAATGCGGCAATTGCGTCCGCACTATCGGCGACCAGTTAAGTCTAAATTGTTGCCAGTTATTGCACCATTGGCCTTTATTCTGGCTAGTTTAGCAATTTATTGGGCAATGTGGCCGACAACTGTAGAAGTGATTGGGGTCATAATTATTGGCTTGCCAATTTATATTTATTATGACTATAAGAATGGTCGGACCACAATTAAGCAGCAGCTAAAAAGTAGTAGTTGGATGATTGTTTACCTGATCTTTATTTCAATCATGTCGTATATTGGTAGTGCTGGGTTTAAAGGACAAAATTATCTCCCTTACCCGTGGGATTTTGTTGTAATCATTATGGTTAGTTACTTGTTCTATCGGTGGGGAATTAATAGTAAAATGTTAAATAGTCCTGACTTGCCAATGGCTGATAAGATCAATGCTAAAGTAAAAATAGATGAATGATTGTAAAAATAACTAAAGAGGCTGAGAGAAAACAAAAGGTTTTCTCTCAGCCTCAACTGCTTTTACGAGCAATAGCAGGATAACGTGGAACTAGCTTAGTGAATTGCCTAGTTAAGAAAGTCGTTTCCCACTCTTTTCTTTATGTTAGTGACTATTTACTTACGGCTAACTTACTGTGCCAGTAGCCGTAAGTGAAGTAGATGATAATTCCAATTCCAAACCAAATCGCTGCGCCAATGTACGTTTCTTTTTGCAACTGGGTCATCATGCCAAGGCAGGCAAGACCAGAAAGAATTGGAAGAACAGGGTAGAGGGGAACCTTAAAGCCACCGCGATTACCGATATCCTTTCGCTTGCGAAGCGGAATAATCCCAAATGAAACGAGCATGAAAGCAAACAAGGTTCCGATGTTAACTAAACTTGTAAGTTGATCAAGAGAAACAAGTCCGCCCATGATAGCGATAATAATCGCCACGATCCATAATGCAATTTGTGGCGAGTGGCTCTTTTTATCAAGCTTTCCTAAGAATGAAGGAAGCAGACCGTCACGACCAATTGCATAGATCAAACGGGAACTAGAATAGATCATCGAAACCATCATTGTGAACATTCCGATCAAAGCCCCGATTGACAATAATTCTGCCAACCAGTCTTGATGAACCATCTGTAAGGCGAATGCCACCGGATTAGCAACATCAAGTTTGGTGTATTTAACCATTCCAGTTAGGACTACGGCAACACCGGTATATAAGATTGTTGCAACAGCAAGTGTCCCAATAATTCCTAGAGGCATATTTCGTTTAGGATTCTTAACTTCGGCAGCCGAACTGGAAACACAGTCGAAACCAAGGTAAGCAAAGAAACCGATTGTTGCCCCGTGAATCACACCCTTCATGTGGTATGGAAGGAAGGGATGGTAATTTTTGGGCTTAATGAAGAAGAAACCGACAATAATAAAGATCAAGATAATTGCAATTTTAAGGAAAACAGCAATATTATTGATACGCAGTGAGGATTGCATCCCTCGTGCAAGCATTACTGTAATCAAAAGAACAATTACAACCGCCACGATATTTATGTAGGTACCATGAGCTGGATCAAATGGACCGGATAGTGCCTTAGGAAGGTGAATACCAACTCCTTCAAGCAATGTATTGAAGTAGGCTGCCCAACCTGTTGAAACAGACGCAACAGCCAACATGTATTCAAGAACCAACGCCCAGCCCAGCAACCAGCCAAGGAATTCACCAAACACTACATTTCCGTACGAGTATGCACTCCCAGCAACTGGTAATGCAGAAGCAAACTCGGCATAACACATTGCAGCTAGTGCACAGACAATCGCTGAAAACAGAAATGACAATGACACTCCTGGTCCAGCTGAATTTGCGGCAATTGTTCCAGGGAGAATGAAAATCCCGGTACCAATAACAGTACCGATCCCAATTGCCATGAGATCACGAGCATTCATTGATTTAACGAAAAGCTTGTCTTCACCAAGATATCGATCAAGACTTTCTTTTCGCATAATGTTTAAGCTCATCTTTAACCCACCTTTGCTATAATAAATTGTACGTGCCGAAATGGTTCGTCACGTTTATAATTAATAATGATACCTTAGTTAATATTAAAAGTAAATTAGAGAAATTTAATTACAAAAGAGGGATAAAAAATGGCAATAGAAGTTACTAGTGGAGCAGTTGTATATCGTCAAGGCGAAAACGGGATCGAGTATTTACTCTTAGAAAGTCAAAATAAGGGACACTTCTGGGGATTCCCGAAAGGTCACGTTGAAGGCAATGAATCACTAGAAGAAACAGCAATTCGTGAAATAAAGGAAGAAACGCAATTAGAATTACCAATTGATACCAGCTTTAAGGTGTATACCGAATACGACTTACCAAATGGCAATCATAAGCAAATGACCCTTTATACTGCCGAGTTAGATAATAAGGAAGACATTCACCTGCAAGCAGAAGAGATTAAGAACTGTGGATGGTTCAATTATCAAGATGCTCGTGAACGGTTAACCTACGAGAATTTAAAAGAACTGTTAGATCAAGTTAACGATCATTTAAAATAAACAATTATGAAAAATAATAAGTATGTGTTTATTGTGACAGGGGCAGCGGGGTCCGGCAAAACAACGGTCGCTGACTACCTGCAAGATCATTATGATATGCACCGGGTAATTACCCATACGACCCGGCTGCCACGTCCGGGAGAACAAGATGGGGTAGACTATCATTTTGAAACACCATCTTCCCTGAAGAAACTCCATTTGCTTGAGCAAGTCACTTATGACCAATTTCAATACGGTTCTTCATTAGAAAGCTTAGCAGAAGGATGGGAACAAGGAAAAAATGACGTGATTGTTCTTGACACAGCTGGCGCGATTACTTACCATCAACAACTTGGTGCCCAAGCAGTAATTATTTTCTTGACCGTTACCCATATGGCTTCTTTAGCTAAGCGAATGACACTGCGGGGCGATAAATTGAGTGCAATTCGTTCTCGCTTGCATAGCAAAGAGTACCACCGTGATCTTGCGCTACCAGCAGCTTTAAAAGGGATCGCGCATGTCGTAGTTAATGACCAGTGGAAAAATACCAAACAACAAATAGATATAATTGTTAGGCAGATATTATCCAAAAAGAACTAAAATATGTTACAATATCATCTCTAATCGGGAGGGGAAAATATTGGAGAAATTAATTGATCAAGCACAGACCATTATTAAAGACCATCATTTGCGGTGGACTAAGCAACGTAAAATGATGATTGAATCAGTTGCGCGGTATCCTGATCGTTACTTTAATATTGTAGAAATTGACCAATATCTTCGAGAACAATTCCCTGGATTAAGTCACGATACTATTTATCGAAATTTCAAAGAATTTGAGAAACTGGGTATTGTCGAATTGCGTCAACATCATGATCAGATGCAGGTTAAATATTCATGTGATTTTACCCATCACCATCATTTTATTTGTGATATTTGCGGACGAGTTCAAGAGATTCAAATGCCACCAATTGATAAGGAATTCTTTGAAAAGCAGTTGCCAGGAGTTAAAATCACTGGGCATCGTTTTGAATTGCACGGAATATGTGCCCAATGCCAGAAAAAATCTTTACAATAAATTCATATTTATTGGGCCAGTTTTCGTGTATTATATACTCTGGAAAAGGAGAATGAGACATGGGAGCAAAGATACCGCCATTAGTAACCCCCTTTGCACTTGTATCATTGGTACTTGCGTTGGGTGCCACCAATGTAGTGGTTAATAAGGCAACGCATACTTCTGAAGGTGCAAAAGTAACATCAGTATCAACAAGTCGCCAATTTCAGCAATCGGGTGATGACGAAAGCAATCAATCAAGTCGGAATTCACAAAGCGATCGTGATAATGATGGTGATGAAAGTGCAAGTAGCTCATCAACTACCCGGACAAGTAATAGCAACAATACAGCGGATGATACTGGGGATACTAATCAAACTACACGGTCAGCAGGAAACACTGGCACAGAAACATCGACAAATCGATCAGCAAATACAAATGAAAGTACGAGTGCTAATCGAAACAGTACCTCACAATCAACTGGTACAACAACTAACAATAATACAACGACACAAGACACGACTGGTGGTAATACTACCGGAACAACTACGACTGAATGATAAGGAGGCGGGTTATTAATGTTTAGTTTTCTTGATATGATTAACTCGTCATTGAGTTACTTTAACCTTGATGTAAAGTTAAAGAGTCGTATTTATATCATTATTGCTTCACTGGGCGATATTTATTTAGTTTATGTTACTTTCCGACTCTTTATGAACCATGTTTGGCTACGGGCATTGTTATATGGCCTAGCAGTAATTGGATTAACATATTTTATCTATCTTAATTTCGTCTTTTACTTTCTTGAAAAGACTTCACGATTTGATTTTATTTCACCGCGTGTCGCAAAGATTACTGGTCAAAAATTTGAGGACGGCAAAGCTAAGACCCCTCTTGATGCACAACAACGACTAGCAGCAGAATTGGCAAACCGGTCAAATGGCTTGTTTGCTAATGCCGACACGATCCCAGCAGCAGTGGCAATTGACGAACATGAACAGCATAATTTACAACGTGTTGTTGACCAACTATTAATGGAAGGTGTGTTTGTTAACGGCTATGATGGTCTGAGTGAAAAAGAAATCGTTGAACAATATCAGGCAACTGAAAAACCAGTTACGGCTTTGAATTCACAATCTGTTCCTCCATACTTTGAATTGGTTCATGATGAGTTGCGACACCGCCTTGAAATCTACATCGGGATGAACCAAATGGAACGGCGCCCAGTTGGTCATATTACCAAAATCGGCCTAACCGATGTCCATACTGCTCATGATAAGTATCAATTATATCTTGCAGCAGTAGTTGTTACTGGAGGCCCGAATAAGATTGCTGGGCGAAGCGGCTCAACAATTTTAACGGAAGAAGATTATGGACTACAAGTTCAAGTAGCTTATAAACAACGAAATAATGCTTAAAAAAGCTGAGATTGGAATTTCTCCCAACCTCAGCTTTTTTGCTGTAATCAACATTATTTTTCTCTGAATTCACCGTCGACGATATTGTCATCATTGTTTGTCTTATTACCATTATATTCAGGCATTACGAGGGCAGCTAAGAGGTAGAAGACTCCTAGCGGGAAAAAGCCAGTAAAGACGAAAATGAGAATTCCGATTATCCGAACGAGGGTTTCATCAAGACCGAAGTAGTCAGCGATACCCCCAAAGACACCAAGAAATACTTTATCTTTGGATTTAGTTAAATGTTTTTTAGTTTTTGCCATTATGAAGCCTCCAATCGCATAGCTTTAATACCTTTATTATACCGTATTTTAGAAAAGAGATTTAAAAAGTTAATACTTATTTTACTTATGAAAGACCCGTAAAGTTATTGGCGACGTGCTTGACCATTTAAATCTAGAAGCATATTATTGTTTTCGTTTGATTAAGATACAAACAAAAGTCTTTTTATGGACAAATAGTCATTTTTGTCTCACTATGAAATGATTATCTTTAATTACCCCTGTTGTGCTGAATTGCAACAAGTTAGAATAATCATGTTAAATTTGTATTATTTGAGGAGGGAAGAGTTATGCGTGTTACGAGAACTATTCGTGACTTTGAAAATGCATTGATAACGTTATTAGAGAAAAATTCTTTTGAAAGTTTGACGGTTGATCAAATTTGTAAAGAAGCATTGATGCACCGGAGTAGTTTTTATCGCTATTTTAGTGATAAATACGACCTTTTAGAGCAAACGTTAAATGCACAAATTAATAAATTGACGGAGAATACGGATTCTGAAGATGACATTATTAAGCAATTATTATCATACATTGATAAAAATAAAGATGTTATCCGTCATTTAGCACCTAATAGTGCACGGAGCTCTTTGTATACCGAAATTTTAAATATTTTAAGTCAGGTTCTTTTAGAGCGACGCAATCTTGAGACTAATGATCCAATTGTAACGGCGCTGCAAAAGTCTGATAATCCTGAGATGCTTGCTTATGTATTAAGTGGAGCTATTATCGGGACCTTTTACTGGTGGCAAGGCAATAATTATGATGTACCAACTGAGGACGTTATTAAGTTTGCAAGAGCAGCTACTAAGTCATTAACAAACTAAAATTATGAAAGGATAAATTTTGAGGTGAAGTATTAAATGTGGAGCATGATTAAAGGCGAATTTCGTCATATTATTCATAACCGTTTACTGCTTTTATCAGTAACGGTTATTTGCTTCATACCTTTCCTATATAGTATTTTCTTCTTAAAATCAGTATGGGACCCGTATGGAAGTACACGTAACTTACCAGTTGCGGTGGTAAATAAGGACATTCCGGTTGAGTACCAAGGCCGAAAAATGGATGTCGGGAAACAGACCGTTAATGAATTGAAGAAAAATCACCAATTAAAATGGGAATTCGTATCAGCTAAAGAAGCAAAATATGGTATGAGTCATCGCAAGTACTATGCTGTTGTTACGATTCCTAAAGATTTCTCTGAAAATGCAACGACTGTTTTGCAAAAACATCCTAAGACGATGAAGTTACATTACCAAACTAATGGTTCCTTAAACTATATTGGACAGGTAATTGCCCAAACAGGGATGACACGGTTAAATGAAAAAATTCGTGCCCAGGTTACTAACGCTTACGCAACGGTAATGTTTAAGCAATTGCATGTTGTGGGTAAAGGGATGAACAAGGCCGCTGATGGTGCCCAACAAATTGGTACTGGAATGGTGACCTTAAGTGATGGTGTAAATCGTTATGTTGCCGGAGTTTCCCAAGTAAATAACGGGGTTCAAACCTTGCGTGTTAGCGTTGCACCATTAGCTTCTGGGGCGCAACAACTTGCTACCGGGAGCCAAACCTTAGCAAATGGTATCATGCAATATACTGGTGGGGTTAGTCTTCTCGGCAATGGTGTTGGTCAATTAATGGCTAATTCCGGTGCACTAAATTCCGGTGCTAACCAGTTGAGCAGTGGATTAGGTACTTTGATGGCTAACTCTGGTGCGTTAAATTCTGGTGCTAGTCAGTTGAATGCTGGATTAAATACTTTAATGGCTAACTCTGGTACGTTGAGCTCAGGGGCTAACCAATTAAGCAATGGTTTGAATACGTTAAGTGGTAATTCGGCTCACTTAAGAGATGGTTCAGGTCAATTAGCATCGGGCGCTAATCAGTTGAATTCAACCGTTAACAGTCAGTTAGGAAACATTAACTTTAACGGTATTATGGGGGCCATGGATCAAGCACAAAATCTTCAGCAAGGGTTAGGTCAACTCCAGACTGGTTTGGCAACTGCCAAGAATGCTCTTGCTGGTGTTCAAAGTAGTGCTGCTAGTCTTCAACAAGCTTCCGGAGCGTTATCTGGTGCTGCTGGTGCTGGTGACAAGCTTAAAGGCGTTGCCGCTAATGATGGTCAAATTGCTGGATTAGCACAACAAATTCTTAGCGATGATAAAGCTAGTGAACAATCCAAGCAGGCTGCTCAACAAATTGCGCAAAAAGCCGGTGCTAATGTTTCTACTATTCAAGGATTAAGTGGAACCCTTGGTCAATTGAGTAACCTTCAAGGAAGCTTGAGTGGTATGCAGCAACAATTAGGTCAGCTTTCACAAATGTCTGCTGTGTTAGATAATGCAGATGGAACTATTCGTCAAGCTAACTCATTATTAGCAACTTTAAATGGCTATAAAGGTACCCTAGCCGCAATGCCAGGTGCTGTTGATCAACTTAAACAAGCAACAAGTCAGATTTCTTCTGGAGCAAGCACGCTTAATAGTGGTGTAAATCAATACACTAATGGTGTTGATAGTGCTGCTGCCGGTGCTGGTACGCTTAATTCAGGAATTGGTCAATACACAGCTGGTGTTGCTCAAGCTGGAGCCGGTGCTAATCAATTAGCTAGCGGAATCGGTCAATACACAGCTGGGGTCGCTCAAGCTGGGGCCGGTGCTGGTCAACTGGCTAGCGGAATCGGTCAATATACAGCCGGTGTTGGCCAATTGGGTAACGGAATTGCCCAACTTAACGCTAATAGTGGAGCCTTAAACTCTGGCGCAGCTCAATTAGCTGGTGCGCTTGGTCAACTAAACGGTCAAGTTCCTGCTCTTGTTGCTGGTGTAAACCAATTAGCTGCCGGAACTCAACAACTTCAAGATAATTCTCCTGCTCTTATTTCAGGAATTGCGCGGTTGAATGCTGGTGCTTCTCAACTGGCTACATCGCTTGCAGGTGGTGCAAAGCAAATCAACGGTATTAAGACTTCACCACGGACTGCCAAGATGTTTGCAGAACCAACTGCTCTTAAGCACACGGATTACAGTTATGTACCAAACTATGGTCACGCCTTAGCACCATACGTTCTATCATTAGCAATCTATGTTGGGGCACTTGTATTTAACTTTGTTTACCCAATTCGTCGGGTTGCTGAATTTGGTAAAGCCCCAATCGCTTGGTGGGCAAGTAAGGTAACAGTTGGATCATTAGTAGTAACTGCAATGGCAATCGCGGAAGATGCAATTATGATGGCTTGTGGACTTACAGTTATTCACCCAGTTGCATTCTTTGCGACAACCATATGCTTTGGGTTAGCTTCAATGGCAATTGTTATGTTCCTTTCAATGCTCTTTGATAACCCAGGTCGATTCTTCGCCATGGTTCTCTTAATGCTCCAATTAGGTGGATCTGGTGGTACCTTCCCAATGGAAATTACGATGAAGTTCTATAATGTAATTCACTGGTACTTACCGATGACTTACTCAATCTTAGGACTCCGTGATTCAATTTCTGGTGGTTTGGGAGCACATTACACGATGTTCTGTAACACTGTTCTGATCGTAATCGCAATTGTCTTCTATGCATTGTTATTAGTTGGCATGATTTGGTTACAACACCATCACTATGCTGGTCGCTCAGAATTGGATAATAACCAAGAACTGCTTGGACCAGAAGGCGATTATGATGGTATGCACCTTCAACAACGTCGCCCAAACCAAGGAGATAACGGTGAACAATAATTATAGATAACAGAGGCAGAGTGGAACTATAAATCCGCTTTGCTTTTTTTGTTGCTAAAATACTGATGATTAAGTAAAGGAGTGCTAAGCTATTAATGTAAGCAGTTTTTATGAAAGGAATGGGAAAACTGATGAAATTAATTATGTATAGCGTTCGTGACGCTGAAAAGCCTTATATTGAAGCATGGGCAAAGAAGACAGGCAATGATGTCAAGATGGTTACTGAACCATTAAATGGTGATACAGTTAAGCTTGCAGAGGGATATGATGGAATTTCCTTACAGCAAACAACAAAACTTGGGGATAAACAACTGTATGAACAATTAGCAGCCATGGGAATAAAGCAATTAGCTGCTCGAATGGTTGGTGTTGATATTTTTGATTTAGATGCATGTAAAGCAAATGGCATCATTGTAACGAATGTCCCTATTTATTCACCACGGGCAATCGCAGAAATGGGTGTCACACAGGCGATGTACTTGTTACGACGGATTGGTGAATTCGAACAACGCATGAGCCATGGCGACTTTCGGTGGAGCGATGACTTGATCAGTAATGAGATTTACAATTTAACCGTGGGAATTGTTGGTCTTGGTAATATTGGTGGGGCCACTGCTCAGATTTATAAAGCATTAGGTGCAAAAGTTCTTGCATATGATCCATCATACAATGTCGAATATGAACCATACGTTGAATATACCGATTTCGATACTGTTGTTAAGAATGCGGATATTTTATCATTGCATACACCGTTGTTACCAAGTACCGAAAACATGATTGCAGCACCACAATTTAAGATGATGAAAGACAATGCTTACTTGATTAACATGGCTCGTGGAAAACTGGTAAATACCGCGGACTTAATTTCAGCATTGGAAAATAAAGAAATTGCGGGTGCTGGCCTAGATACATTAGCTGACGAAACTTCTTTCTTTGGGAAGCAAGTTTCACCAGATCAAATTCCCGATGATTACAAGAAACTAGCAGCAATGCCAAATGTTCTTATTACACCTCACGTTGCGTTTCTCACCGAAACATCTATTCGTAATATGGTCGAGATTAGTTTGAATGATGCTGTAACGATTCTAGAAGGCAAGCATTCACGTAATGAAATTAGAATGTAATTAATTAAAAACTCTACCAATTTTTGACGGTAGAGTTTCTTTTTAATTAAGATATAAATAAAGTTATTAAAGAAGACGTAAGTAAACAAAAAAGATATCGCTTTCTCGCGAGGTAGCTGTTAAGCTTAGAACTATCAAATACCACTAGTCAATTTAGGAAGGAGGAACATCCCAAAGTTGTCAGCCACTAATAGCCATCTACATAAGGAAAGGACTGATAATAATGGCTAGCGATAAGCACGGAATAAAAGATAAGATAGCAGGGAAACTAAAAGAAACTGAAGGAAAAGTAACTAATGATAAGACTCGTGAAGGAGAAGGAAAACTTCAGAAACTTAAAGGAAAAGTAAAAGATGAGGTTAATGATCTTAAAGAGTCAATAAAAGGAAATAAAAAGGAGGGCTGATTATGTACTGGATTTGGGTTTTAATTGTTGGTGGATTAATTGGTTTAGCTGCTGGTGCGTTAACTCGTCGTGGCGGATCGATGGGAGTAATCAGTAATATTATTGCTGGACTAGTAGGATCAGCAATCGGTGAAGCAGTATTAGGTGCATGGGGACCGCAAGTAGCTGGGATGGCAATTGTTCCATCAATTATTGGAGCAGTAATCTTAGTAATGATCGTCTCCTTGATTTTCGGAATTCGAACCGATTGATTAATAATTTGAAGTAAGAGAGCGAGAGCAACTCGATTCCCTGCAAGCAATAATGGCCTCTAACGTTCGGTTGATCTGAACATTAGAGGCCATTGTTGTACTGCGCTTTTTGCCTCTTACGACATTATCTTTGACGCCGCGTAAATTAAAGGCATAAACTATAATCAATGGACTTGAATTGAGGGGATGGGGAAGATTATTTATTGGGTTTTATTGATTGCTCTAATAGTTATAACAATGGGAATAAATGCCCACCATACTCATAACATGGTATATATCCATTCATTAATTTTGATCACAATTATGGTAGTAATTAGTATGGTTAGTTTTATTGCAATTTTGTATTGTGTAATGGCTTTTATTTTTGACTTACGAATTTTTCATGTTAGCTCCGTTTTTAGTTTGATATTATTAATTGCTGTATTAGTGGGAATTATGTTGTCAAATTTTTTAGGCTGGTTTCAGCACCATTATCATTATCATATGACGAGTCTAACAATCATGGAATATTATATTCAGTGGTCACTAATTTATACGACGATTTATCAAGTTATCTTTAACGATCTTTCAAAGTCTTCAAAATATATGCTTAAGATTGTGGCTGAGAGTAGGATTATTAATCCCGATTACATAATCATGGCATTATTTCCCGCATTAATTTCGACGTGGATCGCAATTGTTATTTACAAGGTTCAGCAAAAACAAATATAAGAAAATTCCCCCTAAGAAATGTTCATATCTCATTTCTTAGGGGGGATTTTCACCTGTAATTACGTCATCATGCTTTTTCGTACTTGTTAAAGCGTTGATAATCTTGAACTGCCATTTCTACCGTTAATAATGTTCCGGTACTTTCGTATTTAGTGTCTAAAATATTAGTATGTTCATTAAGGTAGGAAACGACATGACCATCCGTAAATGGAATTAAAAGAGTAGTGGTGACATAATCTTTAAATAAGTGTTTCTTAATAACATCAACAAGAAGGTCTAATGAAGCATCTTGTTTAGCTGAAATCACAACTTGATCATCACCTTCAAGAATAGGAAATTCAATCTCTGTTCTATCTGCTTTGTTAAATACATTAATCATTGGAATATCAGTGATCCCAATTTGTTTTAAGGTTTCGTTAGTTGTTTCCATCATTTCCTTGTAATGTGGATCAGAATAATCAATAATCTGGATTAATAAGTCGGCATTAGCGGCTTCTGCAAGCGTTGATTTAAACGATTCAACAAGGTGAGTAGGCAGCTTGCTGACAAAACCGACTGTGTCACTGAGTAAGAAGCGTTTTTGATCTGGAAGTGTTAGTTGCCGGACACTTGTATCAAGGGTGGCAAATAACATATTCTTTTCAAAAACAGTTTTTTCTTCAGCAGCTCCATATTTTCTTACGAGGCCATTCATAATGGTTGATTTACCGGCATTGGTATAGCCGACAAGAGCAGCTGTGGGAATTGCACTCTTTACTCGTTGCTTTCGCTTGGTTTGTTCAGATTTAGCAATAGCTGCCAATTCTTGACGAAGGTGGGCAATTTGGTGTTGGATAGTTCGCCGATCCATTTCAAGTTTGGTTTCCCCAGCTCCCCGGTTAGTAAAGCCGCTTCCTCCACCAGTCTGCTGGTCTAGCCGTTCACTTGCACTAGTTTGCAATCGTGGTAAGCGGTATTGCAGTTCCGCAATTTGTACTTGAAGTTTGGCTTCTTTGGTTTGAGCACGGGTTGCGAAAATCTCTAAAATCAGAGCAGTTCGGTCTAGAATACGACATCCGGTTCCTTCTTCAAGATTACGTAATTGACTTGGTGATAATTCATCATTGGTAATAATAGTAGGAACGTGATTAGCATCAGCCACATCGCGAATTTCGTCTACTTTGCCTTTTCCAAAGTAGGTAGCAGGATTAGGACGATCGATGACTTGATCAATCCGATCGATAACTTCCATGTGATTTGCTTGTGCTAATTCAGCAAGTTCAACCATTGAGTAGTCAAAGTCTTCTTGACCAGTATTTAATCCAGTAATAATTACTGGTTCTAGAGTTTGTATGTTAGTCTCCATTGAAGAATAGTGTTCCCCCTTTATGGATATTATTCTGGTAATTCAAGTTTGTTATAAAAATCAACAGTAGTATTATTCTTATCTAAAGTTAGCTTAGTGATGCTTCCGTTACGTGGTGAATCGCCTGGGTCGTAAGCGTCAGAATAGCGTTGGACGATTGAGCGAATAGTAGCTCCATGTGAAACTACTAATACTTCTGACCCATCTGGCAATGCTCGTAAGCGGTCAAAACCTTTGTCAACCCGCTTCCAGAAAGCAACATGGTCTTCAGCAGTACCATAATTATCCGCGGCTGCAATCTTATCTTTTAATTTGTCTGGTCCCCAACCGGCAACCATTTCTGCAAAACTGTGATAACCATCTGGGCCACCAAGGAAGTCAGCAAAATGTTGGCCATCTTCTCCTTCAAAGTAGCCAAAGAATTCTTCACGAAACGCAGGCTCTGGAATTGGCGTTGGATTATTGCCAGGATGTTCAGCAAGCAAGAAACGGGTAGTTGAAACTGTTCGTGCGAGGTCGCTGCAAAATACATAATCAAATTGAATAGGAGCAAGCGCCCGCCCTACTCGTTTGGCGTCTTCTTCACCCTTTGGCGTTAACGGACCATCTGCCCAACCTTGCATCCGATTGTAGAGATTAAGATAGGTTTGTCCGTGGCGTACAAAATAAACGTTGATTGCCATAGTTACAGCACTCCTTTAAGCGAAATAAAAATACTTATTACATTTTAACATGATTTCGCTGAAGAAAAAGCAATTATAGCATTCGGTTTCGCTTAATAATTCGTTGACGAATCGCTTTGATAAGTGCTAACAAGCCAACTCCTAACAGTGAACCCACAACAAATGCTAAGATGATAAGTGAGAAGTGCTGACGGACAAACGGAATTGTTCCAAAGTAATATCCACATCCAGCACCAATCGCTACCCATAATGTAACGCCAATAATATTACCAATTGTGAAACGGTGAAATGGAAATTGCATTGTTCCAGCAATTAAGGGGACAAAGGTACGAATGAGCGGTACAAATCGTCCTAATGCTACAGCCTTGATTCCATGACGGGCTAAAAATTCTTGTGCTTTCTCAAAACGGGGACCGACCATTCTTCTTTTGAGCCATTGCCAATAAGAAAGAGAATGACCAATATAATAATTAACTGTATCACCGATTAGCGCTGCAAAGAAAAAGACGGGAATAACGATTTCCATTTTTAAAATCGGGTTAAAAGCGATAAAAGAACAAGTTAAAAAGACAAGCGATTCACCAGGAAGCCATGGGAAAATCACTAATCCAGTTTCCATAAAAATTAGGATAAAAAGGAGAACATAGCTCCAAGCGCCCATCCACTCAAACATTGGAATGATCGTTTCCGCAATATGAGTTAGGAGATAAAAAAGATGGCTCATTGTTGTTTTCCTCCTCTTGTACCATGATTGCAATATATTGTAGCGTTATTTTAGTAGTTTGGATGATCTTAGAATTAAAATTAAGCGACATTTAATAATTGGAAAAATATAAGGCGGAAAGTTAACAGACTAATTAGCGAAAATGATATAATAATTTGATGATTTTAAGATAAATTATTAGATAGGTCGACCTGAAGATGAAAGGTAGGGAGTATGGAATGTCTACAAAAACTGAAAAAGAACTAGAACAAAAGTACTTTGATAATGTGATCGATAAAGTAAAACAGGCCGAGCAAAAAGCAGAAAAAAAGATTAAAACGGCGCAACATGATATTAAGGGCATCAATAAGCAAATTGATGATATTCACTTAAACACTACTACTTATTCAGGCATGATGGATACGGCCATGTCTTTTCGTGCTCAACAACAGATGCTAGATGAACGTCAAAATAGCTGGCAACACGCTGCAGACCGGCTAGCAACTTTGCAACGACTTGAGAAGAAACCTTACTTTGCTCGCATTGATTTTCGTGAAAAAGGGGCGGACAAATCTGAAAAGGTATATATCGGGCTTGCTTCCTTTACCGACAAGCCAGACCATTTTCTTGTGTATGACTGGCGAGCGCCGATTTCGTCTGTTTACTATGAAGGAAAGCTCGGGAAAGTTAAGTACCAGACTCCGGTAGGCGAGCAAGAGGTAGATCTTACTCTTAAACGCCAATTTCAAATTAAAGATGGGGTAATTGTAACCATCTTTGATACCGACGAACAAGTAGGCGACCAGATGCTCCTTGATGCTCTTGGCAATCATTCCAGTACCAAGATGAAGAGCATTGTCACGACGATTCAACGGAAACAAAATGAAATTATTCGTGACACAAAAAATGAATTGTTGTTTGTTCAGGGGGCTGCTGGCTCGGGGAAGACAGCGGCAGTTCTCCAACGGGTTGCCTGGCTCCTTTACCGTTACCGGGGTAATTTGACCTCTTCACAAGTTGTTCTTTTTTCACCTAACCAATTATTTAATGACTACATTGATCAAGTTTTGCCAGAATTGGGTGAGCATAACATGGTCCAGATGACTTACTTCCAGTTCGCTAATCGCCGGGTGCCAAAGCTTCATGTTCAGAACTTAGAACAACGGTTTGAAAGTCACCAAGATGAAACGGCTAAGAATGCGCAACAACTATTAACTAGCTTGCAATATTTCAAAGCAACAGAGCGTTATGCTAACCATCTTGGTCATGCTAATATGCGTTTCCGCAACCTTATGTTTAATGGTAAAGTCTTTTTGAGCAAAGAGAAGATTAAAGAAATTTACTATTCATTTAATAACAACTATAACCTGGGAAATAGGTTGGATGGAACCAAGGAAGAATTGATCAAATATCTTAATCACCGTGTAAGCACTGAAATGCGCAATAAATGGGTTGAAGATGAAATTCAAAGCTTGAGTAAAGAAGAAATCGATAACTTATTTAATAACCAACCGCGTGAATTTGAGGATGAAGATAAAGAATATAAGTTCCTCGCACGTCAAATCGTTATGCGGGCATTTATGCCAATAAAAAAGGCCATCGATCATAACCAATGGCTTAACATCAATGGACAATTTTTACACCTCCTCCGGGTAACTCCAAAACTTATTAATATTGCTGAGTATGGAATTTCTGCAGAACAGTGGAAAGATTACGTTGATGGGGTAAAAGAAGACCTAAAGAAGGGGAACATCAGTGCCAACGGAATTACTATTTACCTGTACCTGTATGATTTGATTACTGGAAAGCATGGTCAACGTGATATCCGCTACGTTTTCGTTGATGAAGTCCAAGATTATGATGCTTACCAGTTAGCTTACCTTAAGTATCGTTTCCCCCGTGCTAAATTCACATTGTTAGGAGACCTTAATCAGGCAATTTTCACTCATGAGAATAGCCGGTCACTATTAAAGCAGTTAGGAACAATGTTTGATCCAGAAAAGACGAAGGTTGTCCAATTAACTAAGTCTTACCGTTCCACGAAACAAATTACCGACTTTACTAAACATATTTTAATTGATGGTGAAGCGATTGAAGCCTTTGAACGTGAAGGTAATAAGCCACAAGTTATTCAAGCTAAGGATGAGCAAGAAGGGGTAGCGGCAGTTATTGATATTCTTAATAAGTATCAGAATGACCATGATGCCGTCGCAATTATTGGTAAAGATCTCAAAGACAGTGAAGAGTTGTATCAAAAGTTAAATGCCAATAATATCAAGACCACCCTTATTCGGACAGAGAATCAACGGTTAGTAAAGGGCCCAATTGTTGTGCCGTCATATCTAGCAAAAGGGTTGGAATTTGATGCGGTTATTGTCTGGAATGCGAATGATCAGCAATACCATGGTAACGATGAGCGACAATTGCTCTATACGATTTGTTCCCGAGCAATGCATGAGTTAAGTTTAGTATCAATTGGCAGCACAACTAGTTTGCTAGACCAAGTGCCGACAGATGAATATGAAAAAGTTAATGTTGACAAATAAATGGCAAGAGTAATATTGCACTTTATCATATTAGATTTATAATTTAATTGTGTATAAAAAAGTGAAGAATAAGTTCGATGAGGAGTAGTTCATATGAGGGTTATTATTATCGGTTGTACCTTTGCGGGGATGACAGCCGCGTCACAAATTTTAAGAAGTCATCCGGAGACAGAGGTTACAATTTATGATCGTAATGCTGTCGTTCCCTCAATAGTATATGACATCAATGATTATAATGATCAAGATGCGGAACAGCCTCGTTTACGAACCGAATTAAGCCCGGATCAATTATCACTTAAGGGAGCTGACATAAAGATGGGTTCCCTTGTAATGAAGGTCGATCCAGCACAAAAAACGATTAAAGTTATGGGGATGTTGGATGATGCTACTTCAGAAGAGCATTACGATAAGTTGATTATTGCTACTGACTCAAGAAGTGAAGCACCTGCTTTAAAGGGAGTTGACAGCAGCAATGTAACCTTAATCAAGGACCAACAAGATGCTAAGGCTGCTCTTTTGCTGTCTGTCATTGACCAGCAAATTGCTGTAATTGGTAATGACCCCCTTAGTTTGGGACTAGTCGATGCATATCGGCAAAAGGGAAAAGAAGTGACTCTTTTTACAAACGGTGAGCCGATTTTGCACCATAATTTTGAAGAAGAGTATTCTAAACGTGCCCTTGATATTTTAACGGCAGATAATATTAAAGTGGTTACTGATGAACATGTTACCGAATTGGATGATAATGGGATTGGCATCACAGTTGCTACTGATGGCGGATCATACAGTGTTAGTCGAGCGATTGTTGCTGCGGGTCAAAAGCCAGATACATCTATTTTTGAGGGTGTAGTGGAGATGGACGAAAATGGGGTAATTGCTGTTAATGAATTTATCCAAACATCTGATCCGGATATTTATGCAATTGGCGGATCAACGACGATTCATTATAATCCAACTGGTAAGGACATTTATAAACCGCAGCCGACTGAAGCCGTTCGTCAGGCAGTAATCGTGGCCCAGAATATTAATGGAGGACAAGTAAATGATTCAGGAACACAACTTAGCATGAGTCTGAATCTTGATGGAACATATATGGCCTCCCTTGGATTAACCTATGAAAGGGCTAAGGCAGCTGGTTTTGATGCTGATACAGTGACGATTGAGGATAATTATCGTCCAGAATTTATGCCAACTACTACGCCAGTCCTGATGACATTGATTTGGGATAAGGACACCCAGCGGATTTTGGGAGCACAGATGATGAGTAAGCACGATATTTCAGAAACTTTAAGTCTGATTTCGTTATGTATTCAAAATCAAAATACAATTGAGTTTCTCGGAATGTACGATACGATGTTCCAGCCTAATTTTGACCGTCCTTTTAATTACGTTAATATTTTGGGACAAGCAGCAATGGCTAAAGCAGGGATTGAATAATCTGTTAAAATAATAGGTAGGCAATTAGTCGATTGATTATGGGAGTAAAAAAGCTTACCCTTATAAATAGTAAGCAATAAAATGAGGTGTAGATATGAAAGTAGTTATTGTTGGCTGTACGCACGCGGGCACGATAGCAGCAACCCAGATTTTAAATGCACATCCAGATGCTGAGGTAGTAATTTATGAACGGAATGATAATGTTTCCTTCCTTTCTTGTGGAATTGCCGTTTATTTGAGCGGTGAAATTGGGGATCCAGACGCGATGTTTTACTCTAGCCCTAAGCAACTAGAAGAGATGGGAGCGACTGTTAAAGTTAAGCATAATGTCTTAAGCGTTGACCCTGATACAAAGACCCTTGAAGTTGAGAACCAGGAAACTGGCGAATTGACTGCGGATTTTTACGATAAATTGATTATTACCACCGGATCATGGCCAGTTATTCCACCGGTTTCTGGACTGGAAAATAAGAACTTATATTTGTGTAAAACTTATTACCACGCCAAGAAACTTTTCAATGTTGCCAAGGATTCGAAAAAGATTGTTGTCGTTGGTGGAGGATATATCGGTGTTGAATTAGTCGAAGCATATCTTCGTCAAGGACGCGAAGTAACATTAATCGATAGCTCAGATCAAATGTTGATTAAATATTTTGATAAACAATACGCTGATCGAATTGGTCGTATTTTCAAAGATCATAACGCCCATCTTGAATTACAACAACGGGTTACTGGATTTGAAGACGATGGCAATGGCGGTGTTAAAGTTCTTACCAATAAAGGTAAAGTTTACGATGCGGACATGGCTGTTCTTTGTGTTGGGTTCCGACCAAACAGTGACTTAGTTCGTGGAAAAATTGACCTACATCCTGATGGGACAATTAAGACCAACGCTTATATGCAAACATCTAATCCTGATATCTATGCCGGTGGGGATGTAACTTCCGTCCACTTTAATCCTACTAATACCGACCGTTACGTTCCATTAGCTACTAATGCTGTTCGTCAAGGAACGATTGCCGGTGTTAATGTTTTTGGTAATACCATGAAGTACATGGGAACACAGTCAACAACGGGTCTCCACTTGTTTGGCAATACAATGGTATGTACTGGTTTAACATTACGGCGAGCAAAAGAAATGGGAATTGATGCTGATTCAGTTACAATCGAGGATAATTACCGTCCAGAATTTATGCCAACTACTACGCCAGTCTTTATGACCTTGGTATGGGAAAAAGGAACGCGGCGGATTCTTGGGGCACAATTTATGAGTAAGCATGATGTTTCTCAATCTGCGAACCTTGTATCTGTATGTATTCAAAATCGTAATTCAATTGATTTCCTTGCTTATGTTGATACATTGTTCCAGCCAAACTTTGATCGACCATTTAACTATGTCAACTTGCTGGCTCAAGCAGCGGTTGCCAAAGAAGATAAGAAAGTAAGTAAATAAAAATAGAGAGTGGGAAATAACCTCCTCGACAAGGCGGTTGGCTAAGCTAGGACGATGAT
>OKSH01000354.1_pt1 | contig 49196 bp, 34 predicted proteins | sample 1601231 | NCBI WGS metagenome assembly OKSH01 (sample SAMEA3541596, study PRJEB24748) | human gut metagenome | biome: human gut; feature: human-associated habitat; material: faeces | place: China | collected 2012
GGACGCATCGCCTCGTTGCCTTTTCTGCCGGGCGGTTCGTCGCTGGAAACCGCCCGCGCCCTATTGCCACAGGAGACCGCCGCGCCGTGGGGACGGATCAAGCCCGCCGTGCAGGTGGGGGTGGGGACGCCCGTGGCTGTATTCGCCGGATGCACGGCGCGCAACGCCCGCCCCGGTTGGATTGCGCGGGCTGAGACGCTGTTGCGGCGCTGGGGCTATGTGGTTCTCGACGGCGGCGGATTCACCTGTTGCGGCGGCACGCTCCACCATGCGGGGCTGTTTGCGGCACAGGCCGAAGTCCGGCGGCGGAACATCGAACGCTGGCGGGATATGGGCCGCCCAGTCATAGCCGCGTTTTGCGCCTCGTGCAAACACGGTCTTGACGCCTATGCCGAAGAGGGCGGCATGGAACCCGAAGAGGCCGCGCTGTGGAAACGGCAGGTACGCGGCCTTTCAGCTCTCCTGGCGGCACCTGTCTGTGAGACCGTGCCCGATGCTCCGGCCCGCATTGGCTACCATCAACCCTGTCACTGGGGTGAGGACGACCCTGATTTGCCGTTCCTCAGGCAGGCGTTCCCCCTTATCATGAAAGGTACTGGACTGTGCTGCGGCATGGGCGGCATCCTCAAGATGACCGACGCCGACGTGTCCGCCGCCATTGGCCGCCGATGCGTGGAGGGCTTCGCGGACTGCCGCCATATCATCACCGGATGCAGCGGCTGTACGCTGCAACTGGCTTCCGCAGCCCCTTCCGGCGTGACCGTACGCCATTGGCTCGATGTGGTGGATATTTCAGTATAATACACTATTTTTATTTGTTTTTCGATATAAGGTGCAGCCCCTTCCCCCATTGGGGAAACGCCGCTGAAACGACACCCGGCGGGAAGGCGCTTTCTCCCCCAATGGGGTGTTCTACCCCAAAGAAGCGAGGCCCCTATGACAGAAACCCGATGCCCATTGCCCAAGATGGCGCGTATCCGGCAGACCTTCGCCCGTCCGCGCGTTGACGATATGGCAGCGGAAATGCGCGAACAGATGCAGGTGCTCACGCCCCGGATCAGGCCAGGCATGACGGTGGGGCTGACCGTGGGCAGCCGGGGAATCCAGAACATCCTGACCATGCTGGAAGTCGCCGTTCAAGCGGTGCGCGGCTGCGGCGCGTCCCCGGTGCTTCTGGCGGCGATGGGCAGCCACGGCGGCGGTACCCGTCAGGGACAAAAGGACGTGTTGGATAGCCTCGGCATCACGGAGGAACGCCTCGGCGCGCCGGTCATCACCTGTGATGTGACCCGCGCCATTGGGGAAACGCCCGGCGGACTTGTGGCGCACATGCTGGAGTCGGCGTTCGGTGTGGACGCAATCATCCCCATCAACCGGGTGAAAACGCACACGTCGTTCAAGGGCTGCGTGGAGAGCGGGCTGTGCAAGAAGCTCGTGGTGGGCCTTGGCGGGCCGGGCGGGGCAGGCCAGTTCCACAGCCTTGGGCAGGCCGAACTTCCCCGCCTGCTGGTGGAGGTCACCAAGGTGATCCTCGGCAAGATGCCCGTGCTTGGCGGGGTGGCCATCGTCGAAAACGCTTATGAGGAAACCGCGCGCATCAAGGCGATTCCCGCCGAGGCGCTCATCGAGGAAGAAATCCGGCTGCTGGCGTGGTCGAAGTCGCTCATGCCCGCCCTGCCCACGGACAGGCTGCACGGCCTCATCGTGGAGGAAATGGGGAAGAATTTCAGCGGAACCGGAGTCGACACCAATATCATCGGACGGCTGCGCATTACGGGCGAACCGGAAATGGAAAGCCCGCGCATCCGGTACGTTTCGGTACTGGACCTTTCGGAAGCCTCGCACGGCAACGCTACGGGCGTGGGCCTTGTGGACTTCGTGACCCGCAGGCTGGTGGACAAGATCGACCGTAAGGCCACGTACTTGAATAACCTCACCACTACGTTCGTCACCCGCGCGTTCACGCCCCTGTGGTTCGATACGGATCGGGAAATGCTGGAAACCATGATGTTTTGCCTGCGGAGCGTCCCGCTCGCCGAAACGCGGCTGATCTTGATCCCCAATACCCTGTACCTTGCGGACTGTTATGTATCCGAAGCCATCCTTCCGGAGCTGGCCGATACCGGACGTTTCGAGGTAGTTGGGCCGTTGCGGGAACTGGCCTTCGACGCGCAGGGAAACCTGATCTCGCGCATTGGCCTGCCCCGCACGAGCTGAGCGGGGCAAGCCGATGGACGGCTTGTATGAACGCTGATGCGAGACATCATGCCGTATCATACGACACACGGCGAAGGTTGCGGCCTCCTCCATCAGGGCTGTCTCCGGCTGTCCTATCCTTTCCCCTCGGAAGGTACTGCGAGGGCCATCTTCCCTATGCATGGGCTCGGCTCAATTGCCATCTGGTGAGCCGGTTTTGCAATCTGCGGGGATTTCCTTGCCTGTCTGTGCGAGGCCGGATTGCCTTTCCATCGTACAATCCAGCCACGTCCAGCCGCTTTATGCTTCTGCATCGCGGAAACAGCAGGCTGAACGGGCGTGGAGCCTTTCCGTATCGGCAACGAGTGCCCCGTTCACCCTATTGCTGGAAATCTGCCGTGGGAGCCTTCCGATTTTCATATGAAGAGGAAAGGCTTGGCGGCGTCTCGTGGCGAATCCATCCGAGCGGATTGGACGGGCAGGGCGCTTGCCCGTCCGTGCGGCCCGGATCGGAGGGGGCAGCTGGGGCGGCGTCCGGTTCCGGGGCTTCGTACTGCGATCCGTACAGCGGGATCCAGCAGGACGGATCGGGAGGCTCGCCGCCTGCGCCGCGGCTGGGGATGAAGTCGGGAAACCCGCTCAGACAGGCCGTCTGCGGCAAGCCCTGATGTTCGGATTTGCCGAGCAGGAAATCGATAGTGGTGTCCAGCGTGTTGGCGATGCGGATGAGTGTGGCGTAGTCGGGTTCGCTGCGCTGGGCGACGTAGTTGTTCATCCGGGATCGGCTGACGCCTATGCGATCCGCGAAGTGCGCCTGCGAAATGTTCCTTTCATCCAGCAACTGCCGCAGACGGTTGCCGAACAGGACGTCAACAATGTTTTCCGGTTTCAAGGCGATCATCCTTTGGCGTTGGGGCGGAGGCCCTTGCGGGTTTCAGGCGTTCGGGATTCCGATAGTCAATAGACGATATTCATGTGCCAAACCATGCGTCATGATTGCTAAAATAATCTCTAGCCTTCTCAATTAAGGCCCTACCAAACGCCTCGCTCCGGTGTCAACGGAAACGCGATGGAAAGGAAAAAATCGTATTTTTGGCGATCGAAAATCCCCATTTTTATGACGGAAGGGCTCCGTCTTGCCGGAAAAGAAGGGTTCGACGGAAACAAGGCGGTGGGTGCCTGTTTCACAGGATGCCCCGGCTCCTTCATGCTTTTAAGAGAGCCTATGGCAATGGGGGCCACTTGGAAGACGAAAGCCGACACTGCTGGAAGATCTGATGCTACTCCGCATCCTGTGGTATTTTTCCCAGTTTCTTGTTTTCCTCCATAAGCGCCGTAGCGGAAAGCGAGCAAGGGATGCGCCCTGTCGCATAGTTATGGACTGAGGAGCAAAACCATGCCCGGTTTTGGGATACTGGCGCTGTGCGGATACGGAGCCTTGCGGCGTGGCGCGACAGGCGGCTCTCTCCGATGGGCTTTGGCGGCGCAGAAACGGGTTCCTGTGCGGCTAATCCTTTCCCCTACCCGCCCCTGGCCCCTTCCCCGTTCCGTGCGATGCCATGCAACGTTCCCGTCTTTTGGGATGATCATTGTGAATATAGAGACATATTCAAAAAGGCGTTGACGTAGCCTGATTTTGTGCTACGTATGGCTTAATGCTCTGTTGTAAGGCTATATGGAGAACTCTTATGGCCTGAAATTACTTCTCTACGCTTCGTTTCGCCTCAGTATAGGGTGAAATTTCCTCTTTTTGCGCTTCATAGCACCTCTTTTTCAGTATTTTTACTCGATTCAGCAAAAGAATCGCCCTCCCAAAGCGATATATACGATATAAGGTATGCGCTCCTGTTCCGTTTTCTTGCGAGAACCCGGAACAGGCCTGAAAAGGTTCCAAGGCCGCCCCTTCCAAAGGAGGCTTGTCTCGGCGGTTCCGCCAGATACCTTGAGCTGTACCGGAATCCCCGCGTCGTTTCTGTGCCCGTACCGCATGGCGGCTTGTCTCCGTGATGGGGAGTCCCCCATGCCTGCGAATTCCTTTGGAGCCTTTCCTTTTTCCCCGCGTCGGCTGTCAGGCCGTTTTCCGTCAGGCGAACGGGAAGCGGGGCGGATTCCATACTGGTATGGGCAGAGTCGGCGGAGGCGGGGCCTCCCGTCCTCATAGAGGTGTTTCCGCCGCCCTGTTCGGAGCGGAACGGTTACGCTTGCTGGATTTGCCGCAATGGGGAAGAGCCGGGCGCAATTCCCGGCTAATGAGGATGCAACTCATGTGTATCATTGGTAAAAACACAAGGTATGGCGGGGGTGGAGAACCCAGCGGATGAAGCCTGTTGCCCGATAGGTGTTCCGTCGGTGCCGACGGTTGGGAATGTGCGGCCTGCGGTCGGAAAGATTCGAGTCGGTTCAGTGCGGCGGCGGTTCCGGGGGGATCGCTGTCAGGGGGTACGGGATATGCAACGGCGGGATGCCGGAGGGCGTCCCAAGGGGTAGGCGTATGAAAGTCCTCATCAATCTGCAATGGTGCAAAGGCTGTGGGGTGTGCGTGGCGTTCTGCCGTTCGGGTGCGCTTTCGCTGGACGGGGACGGGAAACCTGAATATGCCCCCGCGCTGTGCGTGGGCTGCGGCCTGTGTGAGTTGTACTGCCCGGATCTGGCGGTGGAGTGCCTTGGGGAAGACGGACCGGGCGAATCCGGGGAGGGCGCATGAACGGCGAAAAGGGCATTCTGTTTACTCAGGGCAACGAAGCCTGCGTGCGTGGGGCACTCTATGCGGGGCTGCGTTTTTTCGCGGGGTATCCGATCACCCCGTCCACAGAGGTGGCGGAACTGCTGTCCGAGGAGCTGCCGCATGTGGGCGGCAGGTTCATTCAGATGGAGGACGAGATTTCCTCATTGTGCGCCGTGTGCGCGGCGTCGGTGGCTGGGGACAAGGCCATGACCGCGACCAGCGGCCCCGGTTTTTCGCTCATGCAGGAGGCCCTTGGTTACGCGATCATGGGGGAAATCCCCTGTGTGGTGACCAGCGTGCAGCGCGGCGGGCCGTCCACGGGCCTGCCCACGAAGGTGGCGCAGGGTGATGTGAATCAGGCACGGTGGGGGGTGCACGGCGACCATGCGATCATCGTGCTGACCGCCTCTTCGGTGCAGGACGTCTTTGCCATGACGGTGGAAGGCTTCAATATGGCGGAAACCTACCGCACACCGGTGATCCTGCTGTTCGACGAGGTGGTGGGCCACATGCGCGAGCGTCTTGATATGCCGGAACCCGGCGAACTGCCCGTGGTGGAGCGGCTCCGTACCTCGGTGAAGGCCGGGGTCAACTATTACCCGTACCTGCCCCGTGAGGACGGCCGGCTCCCCATGTCCGACTTCGGCGGGGTGCACCGCTACAATGTGACCGGCCTCTACCATGACATCTGGGGTTTTCCCACGGAACAGCCCGAGACCGTCAACAAGCTCCTTTACCACCTTGTGGACAAGATCGAGGCCAAGGCCGCCGAAATCGCCCGCTGGAAGGAATACTTCCTTGACGATGCGCAGCAGGTGTTCGTTTCTTACGGCAGCGCGGCCCGCAGTGCCCTGCACCTTGTGCATACGCTGCGCGGGAAGGGCATCCGGGCAGGCCTGCTGGAATTGCAGACCCTCTGGCCGTTCCCGGCGGAACTCGTGCGCGATCGCACCGAGGGGGCGCGCAACGTCTACGTGGTGGAAATGAACATGGGGCACATCATGGCGCAGGTCAGGCAGGCGGCCTGGAAGCCGGATAGGGTGTTCCTCGTCAACCGGGTGGACGGGCAGCTCATCACGCCCACCGACATCGGCAAGGTCATGCGCGTGATCGAAGGAAGGGGGTTCTGATATGGCCATCCGCTCGTTGATCCGGGAACGCTTCTTTCCGCACCTGTGGTGCCCCGGCTGCGGCCACGGGCACGTGCTCAACGCCATGCTGCACAGCGTGGACGATCTGGGCTATGATCCCTCGTCCCTCGTCATGGTGTCCGGCATCGGCTGTTCGGCCCGCATAGCGGGGTACGTGGACTTCCACACCATGCACACGCTGCACGGAAGGGCGCTGGCCTTCGCCACGGGCATCAAGATGTCGCGGCCCGACCTGCACGTCATCGTACCGATGGGCGACGGCGACGCGCTGGCCATCGGGGGCAACCATTTCATCCACGCGGCGCGGCGCAATATCAAGCTCACCGCGATCGTCATGAACAACCGCATCTACGGCATGACCGGAGGGCAGTACTCGCCGCTCTCCGGGATCGGGGTGTCCGCGACGACGGCGCCCTACGGCAACATCGACCGCGAGTTCGACACCGTGCGGCTCGCCCTCGGCGCGGGGGCGACCTTCGTGGCGCGGACGACCACCTACCACATGCGCGAGATGATCTCGATCTTCAAGAAGGCGCTCCAGCATGAGGGCTTCGCTGTCGTGGAGGTACTGAGCCAGTGTCCCACGTACTTCGGGCGCAAGAACAAGCTCGGCGACGCCGTACGGATGATGGAGCGGTACCGCGACCATACGGCTCCGGTGGGCTCCCCGAAGCTGGCGGAAAACCCCACGCTGGTACCGCGCGGCATTTTTACGGATGAGGATCAGCCCGAATACTGCGCCCGTTACGCCTCGATCATCGCCAGCCAGCATCAGGAGTGAGTCATGGAAAACGCGTATGCAGTCTCCCGTTTCCTGTTGTCCGGTTCCGGCGGCCAGGGCGTGATCACCATGGCGATCCTGCTGGCCGAAGCCGCTGTGAAATATGAAGGCCTCGTTGCCGTGCAATCACAATCCTACGGGCCTGAAGCGCGCGGCGGGGCCACGCGTTCGGACGTGATCCTGTCGCACAAGGCTATCTATAGGTGGCGGAGGGCGCGCGTCCCCCTAGGAGAGAGGGGACGGAGGGGCCTCCGGAAAGGCGGCAATGCCCGTGCGGTGGGAAGAAGGCCCGGAAGCTCCGGGCCTTCGGAAGGATGCCTTACTTGGGCTGGAGGATGAATTCGCCCTTGGCGTTCACTTCATAGAGGCGGTAGAGGTCGCCCACGCGGTCGCCCTTTTCGTCAAAGGATATCTGGCCGGTGAAGCAGTCGAGGTTCTTCAGATCGTTATGGAGGTAGCCCGCAATGGCGGCGGGGTCGGGGCCCTTGGCCTTGATCGCGGCGATGAGCACGTTGTAGGCGTCCCCGGCGAGCACGGACCAGATGGAGCTGGGCAGGCTGTGGTACTTCGCCTCGTATGCCTTGAGGAACGCCTTGGCCATCGGGGTGTCGATGTCCGCGGGCATGATCGGGGAAATGAACCGGTACCCGGCGGCCGCGTCCCCGGCGATCTTCACGAGATCCGTGTTGTTGGTGGCGTCGCCGCCGATGATGGGCACGGCCCACTTCATCTCCTGCATCTGGCGCAGCAGCAGGCCCGCTTCGGGGTAGTAGCCCGTGAACAGGATGGCGTCCGGCTTGACGCCCTTTATCTTGGTCAGGATGGCGGAATAGTCCCGCTCGCCCGGTACCAGCGCGTCAAAAAAGACGATGTCCGCACTCTTCTTGTCCAAGATGCGCTGCTTGGCCTCGTCCGCGAGCCCCTTGGCGTAGGCGGAATTGTCGTGCAGGATGGCGACCTTTTTGAAGCCGAACTTCGCCAGCGTGCTCTGGGCCACGCGGCCCTGCTCGTCGTCGCGCGGGCAGGTGCGGAAGAAGCGCTTCATTCCCTTGGCGGTGAGCCGGATGGATGTGGAGCCGGTACCGATCTGCACGATCCCCGCTTCGTCGTAAATGTCCTGCGAGGCCTCGGTCACGGCCGAGCCGTACGTCCCGATGGCGGCACACACGTCGGCGGCGACCAGCCTGCTGGCGGCGGTTGCGGCGGAGCGCGGCGTGGAGCCGTCGTCCTCTATGACAAGCTGTACCTTGTTCCCGTTGATGCCTCCGGCCTTGTTCAGCTCTTCCGTCATGAGTTCGCAGATTTTCTGCATGTCCTGCCCTTCGCTGGCGAAGGCCCCGGTAATCGGCGCCATGAGGCCGATTTTGATGGGGGCGGCAAAGGCGAATGAACTGCACAACATCGCGGTAGCCACTGCGGCGACTATACCCATTCGTTTCTTCATGCTGTCCTCCTTGGAGGAAATGTAAAGATGAACAATGCGGAATACGCGGCCGAGGAACGACCTCCCTTATACAGGTGTTGGAGGGTGAAAAATACGTAAAACCAGGTGAGTGGCACGTCGGATGGTACCAAGTCCGACGAGGATGCTGCCGTGCGGATGCACCGCAGTGAAGAAGGGGATATCCCGAAAGGGAAGATATGGCCCGTAAGATTCCTTGAATGGCCTATTCCAGACAGAGGAATCCTCTCTATGGTAACCTAGTACAATCGAATATCCTGTGCAATAAAAAGAAAAAAATCACATTGTGATGAGCATATTGCATCATCTTTACGTTTTACAAAGACGCATTAAAGGATTTTTTTGCCTCTTGTAAACACGGTGCAGTCCGTAATGAACATCCGTTTTCTGATACGGTGCAGGCCCATGCGGAAAAATGGCCTGTAGTGAATTGGCATTGGCAGGACGCTATAACCGCGTACAGGCAGAGACCGAGGTGCGATGGCCTCTGACCAAGAAAAAACGGAAAACCACACGGTGGGCTAAGGCTTTTGGGCTTGGGGCGGGCGTGTGCATCAGGAAAAGAAAACCAGGGGAGAACGATGCGGGGGATAGCCTATGCGGCTCACGCATATACTCACCATTATGAACAGAATATATTGCGGAGCGTGGATAGTTTCATCATCCCTGTTAGGGATAGGAACGGGAAATGAGAACAAAAAATTGGGTAAGGATTAAGGATTGGAATACAGATAATATATATTGATGGCTTTCAGTAATGATTACCCAAAAATACATTTGATCTTTATCAATATATACAGCCATCATAATATGTAATTACAATATATATTATTTAATACAGTAAGTATATAAACTGTTATGCGAACCATCACAACTGATAGGCAATGAAAGGCTATAAATAATTTCACGAGATAATATATCCATAAGGATTTCTAACTGTTTTTAATATAGAAATCATGCATACAGATAAAAGGCCGTTTTTGTATCACCTGCACTTTCTTGCATTGTCTGTTCCCTCATAACCACGTGAATGGTACTCCCCAAAAACAACAGGCCCCACACGAACTCATCATGCGGGGCTTGCTGTTTCTACGAGGAATCGGGAGTCAAAGTATACTGGAGAGGCCCACTATCAGGTGGGCGGACTTTCCTGTTTTCGAAAGGATTACCGTTGCCCTCGGGATTTGCGCGGTGCCTTGCTTTTCTTTGCTTTCGTGGGGACGGAACTATCCGGCTGCGGCCTGACGGGGATAACGCCGGGTATAGCGGAAGCTGCGGGGGAAACCGGCGCGTTTGCCCCGAACTCCGCAATGAAAATCTGCCAGACGGTCACGAACAGCACGGCGAGCGTGGGGCCTGTGACGAAGCCGTCCATGCCGAAAAAGACGAATCCTCCCAGCGTGGACAGCAGCACGAGGAAGTCCGGCAGCTTGGTGTCCCGGCCGACGAGCAGCGGGCGGAGGATGTTGTCGGCGAGGCCGATCACGGTGGAACCGTACGCCAGCAGGATGCCGCCGTCCCAGTAGTCGCCCGTGAGCAAAAGGTAAACCGCCACAGGCCCCCAGACGAGCGCCGCGCCCACAACCGGGATCAGCGCCAGCGCGGTCATGACCACACCCCACAGGAGCGCCGCGTGGATGTCGAGGAGCCAGAAGATGACCCCGCCGAGCGCGCCCTGCGCGGCGGCGACGAGGAGACTGCCTTTCACCGTTGCCCGCGTGACTTCGGCGAACTTGCGGAAAAGCAGCTTTTCGCGGTGATCCCCGAAGGGCAGGGCCTTGATGAGGAGTTCCTGTATCTTGGTGCCGTCCATGAGCAGGAAGAAGGCTATATAGAGGACGAGAGCCAAGTTGGTCAGGAATCCCAGCGTGTTCTCGCCTAGGGTGACGGTGTTCCTGGCGAGAAAGCTGCTGGCGGAAAGAGCCGCCTTGGTCAGAAGGCTTTTAATGCGCTCAAGGTCATACCCGGCGTAGTGGAGCCAGTCCTGGAGGAACGGATAGGAATCCTTGATCCGGTCGATGTAGCCGACGAAGGAATTCTGATCGGAGTGCAGCCTTTGATAAAGGAGGGTTGCCTCAACAACACAGTTATAGAGGATGTACGAGAGGGGTATGATGATCAGGACGAGGCAGAGCAGGATGGTTATGAATGCCGATAAGATACGTCCCATTCTCCATTTTTCGGCAATGGTTCTGTAGACGGGATGGAATAGGATGCCGATCGTCGCCGCCCAGAAGATGACGTCGAAGAAGGGTAGCATCATCCAGAGGAAAAGGGCCGTGACGCCGATAAGCAAGGCCAGAAAGGCACAGTCTTCCGTTTTCCGATTGGCTGTCAGCATGGTCTCACAAGGGTTGGGGGGTGGTAGAGGGGGGGCGGCTGGAAAAACCGCCCGTACGGAGAGAAACCCAAACCATTTTTCTCTATTGCTGGCAACAGGTCAATCCATGAAACGGCAACACACGTCGCAGGATTGTGCCGTATAACGTGCCCCGTTCGGCAACAATGAAAAAGGCTGTGTGCTGAGTATAGGCCATTTACGCAATGTGACAATTGTTGTCACACAAATGTCATGCACTTGTTGGGTTGTCATCGCCATGTTGGACTGAAGGCTCTCGTCGTCCTTCCCGCATCCATCACATAAGAAGCCCACCGATAGAGAGAAGGGCAAGTGCACACTGGATGTGGGGATGGCTGCGCCCTTGTCCAAACCGATCGTGATGAATGAGGGTACCCGTCCATCCCTTTCGAGCGGCGTTCAGTCCTCGATGATTTCTTCGGCGTGGGCGAGCAGGTGGAGCGGGTTGCATATCGTGATTTGGCGGTGGGCAATGGCTATCAGGCCCGCTTTGTGCAACTTCTGGAGCAGGTCGCTGACTGTGGGCTGCGTTGAGCCGGTCATGGAGGCGAGCTGTTCCTGGGAGATGCGGACCGGAAGTGCGACGGGCTTGGCCCATGCCTCGGCATCGGGCAGCAGGTCGTACACAAGCGAGATCAGCAGTTTGATGAGGCGGCTCATGACGCTTCCCGTGGCGAGACTGCTGAGCCTGTCGCCAAGATAGCGGACCCGGCTGCCAAGCATGGTGATCACACAGCGGGCCAGCACGTAGTCTTCTGCGAGCAGGGAATCGAATTCCACGCTTCCGATACATCCGGTACATTTCCATGTATCAACTTTGGGTGGTATGGTAAACTTCTGGTTTGTTTTTTCAGTAACATCAAATGAATTATGTAGTCTCAGGGGATAATCTTCTCATACGGCAGGTGACGTGGAAACTTCATCCCTTGCCGGATGCCTGGGCTCTCAATGAGACAGTTGAAGTGCGCCTCATTACACTCTTTAATGAAACCGACATATTAGAAAAATATTGTTTTCCTCTCTTGCCCTTTACCCCTCACGCCTAGGGGATTTTCCGGGCCGCTTTCAGGAAAACCCCCGATACCTTCCATGCCGCCGCTCCGGTAGAACGTCACCATGTGGAAAAAAGAACGTGCCGTTCCGGGCACGCCACAAGGAGCGAGCAATGGACAGAAAGGTATTCTACAACGGAACGATCCTGACCATGCAGGCCGAAGGGCATACGGTTGAGGCCGTATACACCATCGGCGACAGGATCGCCGCAATCGGGAACCGTGACGACGTGTTCCGCCAGATTACGGACGACACCGAACGCGTTGACCTTGAGGGCAAGACCCTCATCCCCGGCTTCATCGAATCCCACGCGCACGTCACCGACTGGGCGGAATGCGAATTTCTCCAGTTCACCTGCTACCATATCAAGAACATCGCCGAGCTTCAGGATATGATCCGCGAGAACGCCAAGACCAAGAAGGCGGGCGAATGGGTCATCGGGTACGGTTATAACGACAGCATGGTCGCCGAGATGCGGCACCTGGAGCGCGCGGACATCGACGCAGCCTGTGCCGACCATCCGGTCTTCGTCATGCACGGCAGCGGGCACCTCGCCTATGTCAACTCGAAGGCGCTGGAAATCTGCAACATCCATGCGGACACGCCGATCCCCGCAGGCGGGCAGGGCGAAATCCACCTCGGCGCGGACGGCCTCCCGAGCGGCCTGCTCATCGGGCAGGCGTACAATCTCGCCCTGAGCGTCATCCCCAAGTACACCGTCGAAGAATACAAGGGCGCATTCCGTAAGGGCATCGCCGCCGCCAACGCCAAGGGCGTATGCAGCATCGGGGACGGCTCCATCGGCTACATGGGCAACCAGTGGCAGCTCCTCCGGGCTTTCCATGAGCTGGAAAAGGAAGGCGGCCTCAATCTGCGCTTCTACCTCGTGATCATGGATTACGGGTATATCCCCTTTATGGAAGGCGGACTGGTGACCGGGTTCGGTTCGGAAAGCCTTCAACTCGGCTCCATCAAGCTGCTGCTCGACGGCTCGATTCAGGGCCGCACCGCCAGCGTCAAGGAGCCCTACCTCGGCACCGACGAAAAGGGGCTCCTTCACCATACCCCGGAAGATTTGCAGGCCCGCGTGGAGCGCTACCACCGGGGCGGATGCCAAATCGCCATCCATACCAACGGCGACAACGCCATTGAGGAAGCCATCAACGCCATAGAGAAGGCGCAGGCGGCCTATCCCCGCCCGGACGCCCGGCACATGCTCATCCATTGCCAGATGGCGTCCGAGGAACAGCTTGACCGCATGGCGAAGCTCGGCATCATCGCCAACTTCTTTGTCGGGCATGTGCATGTGTGGGGCGACCTGCACCGTGACAGATTCATCGGCGAACGCGCGTTGCGCATGGACCCGGTCGCCAGCGCCAAGAAGCGGAATATGCCGTTCTGCCTCCACACCGACCTCCCGGTGACGCCCCTTGATCCCATCCTCAGCATGTACGCCGCGACCGCCCGCCGCACCAAGAGCGGGAAGATCCTCGGCGAAGATCAGCGTGTTTCCGTTTACGACGCCCTGCGTGCATGGACCGTAAACGCCGCGCATTCGATGTTTGGTGAAACGGTGAAGGGGAGTATCCGCGAAGGCTACCTCGCCGACCTCGTCATCCTGTCCCAAAATCCGCTGGAAACGGCCCCTGACGACCTGCTGGACGTGCAGGTTGTGCAGACCGTCGTCGGCGGCAAGACCGTATACCGCGCCTAACCCATTCAGGAGCCCATCATGTCGAATTTCCTCAAGTACATGCGCCTGTTCGCGCTCGGCATCACCTTCTCGTCGTCCATGGCTCTGCCGTATGTGCAGATCAAGTTTTACGACGTGTTCCGCGAAGCCACCCAAGCCAGCAACAACGAACTCGGCCTGCTCATGACCATCTTTACCGCGGTCAGCATGGCTCTCTATATCCCCGGCGGGGTGCTCGCGGACCGCGGGTCTCCAAAGAAGCTCCTGCTCCTTTCGTTGATCATGATGTGCGGCCTGAACGCCTACTTTGCCTTCCATACTTCCTACGGCGCGGCACAGCTCATCTGGGCGTTGCTCGCCATTGCCGCGAACACGGTTCAGTGGCCTACGCTGATCAAGGCCATCCGCGACACCGGCAGCAGTGAGGAACAGGGCCGCATGTTCGGCACCTTCTACGGCACCACCGGTATCTTCTCTTCCATTATCGGATTCGTAGGTGCTTGGATTTACTCCAATGGTTCGAGCAACATCGAAGGCTTCCACCTCATGCTCCTCGGGCAGTCCGCCTTCTGCGCCGTCGCCGCCGTCGCCGTCGGCTTCTTCGTGGAAGACAAGACCCCGTACAACAACAATGTCCCCGCGCCGAAGGAGAACCCCTTCAAGAGCGCGCTTACTGTCATGAAGCTTCCCGCCGTGTGGATGATGGTCGTCCTGATCTTCTGCGGCTACGGCATGTACATCGGCATCACCTACATGACCCCCTACACCACCAACGTCCTCGGCGCGTCCATCGCCTTCGGCGCCGTGCTCGGGACCATCCGCGCCTTTGGCCTGCGCGTCCTGACCGGACCCTTCAGCGGCTATATTTCCGACAAGATGGGCTCGGCCGCAAAGATTCTCGCCATCTGCTTCGTGGTCATCATCGGGATGCTGTTCGTCATCCTCTCCCTGCCCAAGGGCACGTCCAACGCCGTGATCATCCTGCTCACCATGATGTTCAGCTTCTTCGGCCTCGTCATCTACACGACCATGTTCGCCTGCATGGAAGAAGTCAGCATCCCGCCCCAGTACACCGGCATCGCGGTCAGCGTCATCAGCCTCCTCGGCTACCTGCCTGACGGCCTGTTCCCCCCCCTGTTCGGCCACTGGCTCGACGTGTACGGCAATCAGGGCTACTCGGTCATCTTCTACTTCCTCGCCGGCATCAGCCTTCTCGGGTGCTGCGTCGCCATCGTCATCTACCGCAAGGGACGCGCGCTCCGTTCCGGTCAGGTTGAAGTCGAAGCAGGGAACGAAGCTCAGGTTACGGCCTGAAAAAGTGAACCGAGGGAGGGGGAAGGTGACCCTTTAAAAAGATCATCTTCCCCCTCCCCGAACCTCCTCAATCTTTTTTATCGAACCCCTGACAATAGTCGTTCTTTTTCAAATTATTACAATTAAATAGAATCTTTTGCCAAGAAAATACGGAAATTCTCCATAACATAAACGCCCGGATGCATTCTCCCCCTTGCATCCGGGCGTTTATGTTATGGCTGACGGAACTGAAAAAACTTGTCGTGGCAGTGAAAGGAATCCTTCAACCGTTAATTGAAGTATCATCCTTCCTCCGTACAACCAGCACATCTGACGCAATCGGAGCGCTCTTGATCCGGCAAAGGCCGGAGAGCGAAGCGACCGGCCTTTGCCGGATCAAGAGCGCCCTGAGGGGGTCCGGGGGGAATCATTCCCCCCGGGCGGGTCAAGGGCGGCAGCCCTTGCCGCCGGAGGCATCTACCCGCGCAACGCGGCAGCGTCCCAAACAACGGCGATGATGGTCCCCCTGCCAAGCTCCGATCCGATGGTTAAGACACCGGAACTGAGCTGTGCACGCTCGCGGAGGCTCTTGAGGCCAAGGCCGGACTTCACGCTCACGTCGGCGAGCTTTTCCGCGACCGAAAAGCCCTTTCCGTCATCGCTGATGACGAGCCGGAGGGCGTCGCCGTCCATGCCGAGGGAAACGGAGGCGCGGGTCGCCCCGCTGTGCTTGACGATGTTGCTGAGGGCTTCCTGAATGATGCGGAAGATCACGATGGGCAGATTCGGCGGCAGTTTCTCCTCGTCGAGCGCAATGGAAAGCTCAATCGGCATATGCGCGAAAACGCGCTCATACTCTTCGCAGAAATCCGCGATGGTGGCCTCAAGCCCAAGCTCAAGCTGAGGCGGACGAAGCTCGTTCTGGATGCGGCGGAGATGGGTCGCCAGTTTCTTGACCAATGAAACCGAGGTCGAAAGCGTGTCGCAGATGTCCGGCTGGAGTTCGTGCTCGGGCAGGGAACGGATGGAACGAAGGGAACGCTCCATGCCGAACTTGATCGCGCCGAGCGTGGCCCCGATGTTGTCGTGCAGCTCGGAGGCGAGCTTGAACCGTTCGCTCTCCTGCGCCATGAGCAACTTTTCGGAAAGCGCCTTGAGTTCGCACGTGCGTTCGGCAACCTGTTTTTCCAGGTTTTCGTGGGAGTGGAGCAGTTCCTGTTCGTGCTTCTCGATCTCCGATGTGAAGTACCGTACCGATGAGGTCATTTCCGCCAGCTCGTAGCGCACGGATTCGGGGAATGGCGTCGGGATACGGTTCACCCGGTCAAGCATGCAATTGTTCAGCCGCTTGATGGGGTCCACCACGTTGCGGACGATGGAGCGGTAGATAAACAGCGCGAGGAACACGGCAAGGAAGAAGGTCACCCCCACAGTGGCCACGATGACAGCGTAGCGCTCCGCGAGCGTCTTTTTGGATGCCTGAATGCTCGTCCATGACTGCTGGGAAACGGCGTTGGCCGACTCGATGAGGCTGTTTGAGGTATATTGATGGGTGATCTTGAGGGCATCCAGTGTGCTTTCCAGCGCCGTGTATTCCTCATACAGAGCAAGAAGGCCGTCTTCCGCGAGGGCCATAGTGGCCGCATCGCTGGAGAGTTTTTTCAGGCGCCCGGAAAAGGGGCTGGCCTCCGCCGAGCGCAGCAGCCGTTTGACGTCGGTGCGGATTTCGCTTTTGAGGCGCAGGGAATAGGGCCGGTCATGGTGCATGGACAGCAGGAGCATGGCGGTGAGCACGTCGGAGTAGGCGGTCTTCCAGACGTTGAAGCCCGGATCGCCCGGCTTCATGCCCGAGGCGTACAGCTCCCGCTCAAGCTGCGGCAAGTCCGCGTTGAGGGTGCGGATACGCTTTACGAGCCGTTCCGTGTTGCGCAGGTTGTCGATGCGTTGGGCGACGGCCTGGTTCGTGCCCGCAAGGATTCCGTTCAATTCATGCAAGTTGTTCTTTATCTTTTCCTTGACCCCAGGATCGACGGCAAGCGCTTCGAGGCTTTCCAGCACGTTTTCGGGAAAACGCCGGGCCTCGATTTCCTGCACGACTCCGAGGTGGACGAAACGGTCGCGGCACAGGATGCTGTCGTGGAGGATGCCCTTCGCCCACTCGCTCTCCTTGCTGATGTAGGAAGCGATGGCCATGTTGGGCAAAGCGACGTTGACGGTTTCGTCCGCCTCTTCGGACAGCATCTTGAGGAGCTGGAGCAGCGAAATGAGGAACGCGCACAGCACGAGGCAGAACAGCCCGAGCAGCAGGGCGATGCGGGAGGCGATGCTCTTGTCCATGATGCTCATGGGCGTTTCCAACAGGCTTCGTCCAGCGGTGAAAGGACGCCGAAAGGCTGATCCGCGACGTGCAGGACGTTGCGGTTGCGGATCGTGGCGTAGGGGATGGTGCAGAGCCAGAGGGCGACGTGCTCGCGGGAAAGGCGCTCCTGAAGCGCGGCGTACAGCGCCTTGCGCCCTTCCGGGTCCTTTTCGGCTGAGGCGGAGCGGAAGAGGGCATCCACTTCGGGGTTGCTGTAATGGCTCATGTTGGACCATAGGATCGCCGCCGTGTTGGTCGCATAGATGCGCTCAATGCCGATGGCGGGGTCGTGCCAGCCGTACAGCTCGTCCATCGTCACGTCGAATGCGCCGCTTGTGACGCGGTCCGCCCATGAACCCGGGTCTTCCGCCGTGCGTATCCGGAAATAGACGCCGATGGTCCGGATGAACTGGCTTTGCAGGTACTTGAGGATGGACAGCGAAAACTGGGCGGAAGGCTCATAATCGATTTCCACGGTAAAGCGGATGCCGTTTTCGTTACGCGGATACCCCGCGCGGTCGAGGATACGGTTGGCCTCATCGGGATCGTAGGGCGTGGATACGGGCGAATGCCACTCCGAGCCGGGCGGGATGGGGCCGTACATGGGCCGGACCCCGCCGGGCACGGCTTGAGCCAGCGCCTTATTGTCGATGCTCATGGCGAGGGCCTTGCGGACTTCGGGCGAGCGGAAAATCGGGTTGCGCACGTTGAAGGTCAGCAGGGCGAAGGGATGGAGCAGGGAGAACTCGTCCCGGGTGACTTCAATGGCCGGATTGGAGCGGAAGATGCGCTCTTCATCCGACAGGGAAGAGAAGGCGTAGAGATCGGCCTCGCCCTGCATGATCGCAAGCGGGATTTCGTTTTGGTCCCAATAGACGCGGAAGGTGATCCGGTCGAGGCGCGGCTTGCCGGGGAGGAAAAAGCCTTTGTAACGTTCGAGGACGATGGTTTTCCCTTTTTCCAGCGAGGCAAGGCGGAACGGGCCGGAGCCTACGGCCCGCAGGTTGGCGGGGTGGGTGTCGATGGGCGTGCCGTCCCCATAGATGTGGGCGGGCAGGACAGGGACCAGCGCGGGGATGAAGCACTTGAGCAGGGCGGGCTGTGGGATGGACGTCTCCAGATCGAGCGTCAGGTCGTCTACCGGGGCGACCTTGTCCACGGCTTCGAGCATGGAGCGGAAAGGATGGTGCCGTTGCGCCGCCCGGATGGAAAAGGCCACGTCATTGGCCGTGATCGGGGTGCCGTCATGAAAGGTCGCGCCTTTGCGGAGATGAAACCGGAACCGTTTGGCTTGGGAATCGATTTCCCATGACTCCGCGAGATAGGGTATGGGGCCGTCCTTTCCGGTACGGACCAGCCCGGCGAACAGCTGCGCCCCGATTTGGCTGGTCAGGCTGCCGCTGGCTACGGCGGGGTTGAAACCGGGCGGAAAACGTTCCAGCGCCACAATGAGGCTGTTGTCTTCCGGAGAGGCGGAGGCCGGAGCCGCGTACAGGGCGAGAAGCAGCAGGGCCGCGGACAAGAAGGCCGCCAGGTATGCATGGCCCGTGCGGACGGGGCGTCCCGTTCCGGGCGGGAACGGAGAGGCCGCCGAAAGGCGCGGGGCGGCGCGGCGGAGTCGCTTAGTCAATGCCGTCACCTACAAGTCCGTTCTGCATGGCGAAGCGCGTAACTTCGCGGACATTATGCAGATCAAGCTTTTTCATAAAGCTGGTGCGGTGGGTGTCGATGGTCTTGACCGACAGGTTCAGCTTGGCGGCGATGTCTTTGTTGCTGTTGCCCTCGGCAATGAGTTTCAGCACCATTTTTTCCTTTGGCGTCAGGGAGTCGGCTTTCGAGGCGGCTTCGGCGTTGCCGTCCACGTATGAAATAATCATGGACCCGGTGAGCTCAGTGCTGATGTACTTCCTTCCCTTGAGCAGGGCCCGGATGGCGACGAGGAACTCGTCCTCGTCCGCCGTTTTGAGCAGGTAGCCGTCGGCTCCGGCTTTCAGGGCCGCGCGTACATGCCCGGCTGTGGCGTGCATGGAAACGATAAGGATGCGCGCTCCCGGCGCAACCTCCCTGATACGGGGTATGGCCTCCACGCCGCTGAGTTCGGGCATGGAAATATCCAGCAGGATGAGATCGGGCCGGAGCGACTGCGCGAGCCGGATGCCTGCGAGCCCGTCCCCCGCCTCGCCCGCGACCGTCAGGCCGGGCTCGATGCCGATGAGCTGTTTCAGGCCGCTGCGGAACAGGGCGTGATCTTCCACTATCAATACAGATGGCACGTCGTTTCTCCGTGTGCGGACGCTTTGCGTCCGGGATGCGCCGGTGCCGAAATGCCACGGCTTTTTTGAGTATAATGCAGTGCCGCAAAAAGGAAAAGGAGGCGCAGCCTCTATAGGCTGAGGGATACGGGCATTCCTGCGGCAGGCTTTCCTCCGCGTGGTATCGGCAAGGCCGCCCCCTATTTTTTTCGCTGATCATGATGAAGTTTATCCGGTGGACAGATCTGGCGATCCATTGTCCAGGGAGACGGCCGCCCCGTGCCTTTCGCCTCGGGACCGGTATATCCGAGCGGCTCTCGCTTGCCGGGAGGGGGGCATTGTGACATCCTAATACTCATGAAGATGAGGAAGCATACCGCCGGGTTCCCTCCTTTCTTTTCCGGCAACGAACCGAATCCGTACGCATCCCTCTGCCATCTTCGATCCCGCTCCGGCTGAGGAGCGCGTACGGGAGGAAGCATGACATCTCAGTTACGAAAAATAAACAACGTCATTGAACAATTTTTGCTGCCGTTGGCGGAAGCCGTTTCCGGCTGGTCCACGCTGGCGGCGATCCGATCCGCGCTCATCGTCACCCTGCCGCTCATGTTCCTCGGCTCTCTTGCCGAGCTGCTGATCAGTTTCCCGTTGGATGCCTACAAGGAATTCATGTTCCGGCAGTTCGGCCCCGAGTGGCGGATGTTTGGGCAAATCCTGAAAGACGCCACCTTTTCCGTGATGTCCCTCATCATGGTTTTCTCCATCGGCCACCATCTGGCGGACCAGTTCAACCATGACAATCCGGTCCTGCGTGCCAATCCGGTCATCGCGGGTCTTGTGGCTTTTACGGCGTTCTTCTGCCTGCTCCAGCAGGACGGGGACGCGCTCAACCGGCGTTGGCTCGGCGTCGCCGGGCTGTTTGTGGCGATCCTCGTCGGCGTGTTCGCCACCCGGCTGTTCCTGTATTTCTTTTCCATCAAACGGCTGCACCTGCATTTGCCGGGGGGGACTCCCGATATCGCCATCCCGCAGGCCTTCAACGCCTTCATCCCCGGCATGTTGACCGTGCTCGTGTTCGCGGCGCTTGGCGCGGCCATGCAGACATTTGTGGGCATGTCTCTGCATGAGGCGCTGTATCTGATCATCCGGATGCCTTTTGACGCCATCGGGGAAGGGCTCGGGCGGGGCATGTTGTATATCCTTTCGCTCCATGCCCTTTGGTTCGCGGGCATCCACGGGGCCAACGTCCTTGATCCGATCACCCACGACATCTACGGCGCGGCGATGCTCGCCAACGAAGTGGCGGCGGCGGCCGGGGAGCCCCTGCCGCACATTATGACCAAGACGTTCATGGACACCTTCGTATTCATGGGCGGGGCCGGGACAGGCATCAGCCTTGCCGGAGCGCTGATCCTGTTCGGCAAGACGCAGGCCAGCCGTAAAATCGGGATTTTTTCGCTTGTGCCGGGCCTGTTCAATATCAACGAAGTACTGCTGTTCGGCCTGCCTATCGTGCTCAATCCGCTTATGCTGATCCCTTTTCTACTCACGCCGGTCCTGCTGGCGGCGATCAGCTACGTCGCGGTCGCTACGGGGCTGGTCCCGGGGACCAACGTGGCGACGGAGTGGACCACCCCCATCCTGCTCAACGGCTACCTGTCCACGGGCTCTCTGAGCGGTTCGGCGTTGCAGCTGGCGAATCTCGTGGTGGGCGTGCTCATCTATGCGCCGTTTGTCCTTATAGCCAATAAAATCAAGGTAAAACAAATCAACGATGCCTTTAGGAGCCTGCTCCGCCGCTCCTGCGCCACAGCGGACTCTTCCCGGCGCTGCCTTGACCACAACGACGATGCGGGGTCCCTTGCCCGGAGCTTGATTACGGATCTTGAGTACGACTACCGGCATGGCGAAGGGCTGTTCCTCGAATTTCAGCCGCAGATCTGTTCCCGAACCGGCAGGGTTGTGGGCGTGGAATCGCTTATCCGCTGGAAGCACCCGTCCTATGGGCTGATCCCGGCTCCCATTACCGTGGCGCTGGCCGAGGATTCCGGGCTCATCCGGCCCATCGGGCTGTGGGTCTTCGAGACGGCCTGTCAGGTGCGCAAGAGCTGGCTCGACGCAGGAATCACGGATCTCACGATGGCGGTCAACGTTTCGGCCCTCCAGCTGGAGCGTTCCTTCCCGAAGCAGCTTCTTGACATCGCGGCCCGTTACGATTTGCCGCCCTCTTTGATGGAAGTGGAAGTTACGGAGTCGAGCGCGCTGGATTCCGATAAGCCGGAAAGCCATATCCTCTCCCGTGTCTACGACGCGGGGTTCCCCGTGGCCATCGACGATTTCGGCATGGGGCACAGTTCCCTCAAGTATTTGAAGCAATTCCCCGTCAGCGTGGTCAAGATCGACGGCGCGATCAGCCGGGAAGTGGTCACGAACTCGATTTGTTCGGATATCGTGGCTTCGATCACCCGCCTCTGCCGGGCGCGGAACATGCTCAGTGTGGCGGAGTTCGTCGAGAATGAGGAACAGGCCGCACTCCTCCGCGAACTCGGCTGCGACGTGTTCCAAGGTTACCTGTACAGCAAGTCGCTCCTGCCTTCCGATTGCCTCCAGTTCATCCAAAAGAGGAACGGCGGCAACGGTGCGTAAGGTCGGCCTGAAGCAACGTGTTTCTCGAGGGGACATCCTGCGGGCGGACCCAACGTGGGGGGGCAATCCGGCTCTCCCCTCGCAACCCCCTTTGGGCGGGGGGCGCAATCTCTCAAGTTTTTCTTGAAGTTTTTGTTTCGGCTGACCGGGCGCGCCCCATCATGCCTTTCCGTCCGGGTGCCCCGTCTGCCTGCTTTTTCGGCTGGCCGGGAAATCGGAACGCTTGTTGCCGGAGTCATGACGCGTCTGCGCCTCTTCATTGTCGCGGTTGCGTACACACTGCTGGCTGTCCTGACCGCTGTTCCCGCTGCGGCGAACGAAGCTCTCGCGCCTGAAACGCAAGGGCTGGACTCGCGGGAAGCCTTCCGCACCGGGACGCGCTTTTTCGATGAAGCGGAGGTTTCGGGCGGCCTGTATTTCTTCCGGCGCGACCGCAGGCGTTACGACGTAGACAAAGGCCGGTACGGGACGAACCTCAATCACGCCTCGGTGCAAGCGAACGCGGATTTTGTCTCCGGATTCGCGGGCGGCTGGCTCGGATTCGATTTCGGCGTGTTCGGCTCGCACGATCTCATGAACAAGGGAGCGGTGGATCACGAAATGGGCTTCGAGCCGTGGGGCGATCCGTGGCACCCCGACTGGAGCAAGCGCCGCACCGACGACGGCGTATCCGTGTACAAGGCCGCGCTCAAGGCCAAGGCCAAGGCCGGTCCGGCATGGGCCAAGGCGGGATGGTTCCAGCCCACGGGGCCGGGCGTGCTTGGGGTCAACTGGTCCATCATGCCGGGCACCTACAGGGGCGTGAACGCCGGGGCCGACTTTGGGCGGCTGTCGCTGGCGGCGGCGTGGGCCGACGAATACAAATCCCCGTGGTTCGTCAACATGAACCGTTTCCGCAAGAACGACGGCGAAACGTCCGTACCGTGGCTGTGGAGCGCCGGGGTATGGTACGCCTTCGAAAGCGGACTGACGCTTGAACTTGGATACGGCGCATCCAAAGATCACCTGCAAAACGCGCATTTCAAAAGCAGCTATCGAACGGGAGGCGGCGCGGGCCCCCTCACCGTGGGTTACCATGCCTATTTCATGAACGACAGCGACGATTCAGGAAAAAGCGAGAACGACAATTTCGACGGCCTCGCCTCGCTGCATTATCTGTTCGGAAAATACGAGGTTCCGCCGTGGACTTTCCGGCTGGAGGGCACCTACGTCCGCGCTCCCATGTCCGGGCCTCAGAGCCAGGGGCAATTCGCGTACCGCCTGACCGACCGCAGCGGAAGCTCCAGCGGCGCGTTCGACGTGTGGTGGGATGCCCGTTCCGACTGGAATGCCGACAACGAAAAGGCCGCCTATTGCGGCGCAATGCGAACCCTCGACGATCTGCTTCCCATAGCCGGCTTTTCGGCGGGCGCGGGCGCGGCTTTCGGTTTCGACGGCAGAGGCTACGGTACGGCGGAGCACCTCAAGGAATGGGCTTTCACCTTCGATCTCAATTATGTGAAACCCGACGGCCCGCTTGAAGGGGCTTTCGTCAAGCTGCATTACACCGAATACCGCAACGGTACAGCCCAGCCGAGCTGGGGCACATACCGGAACGCCTTCCAGTCCGAACGCGATCTCAAGCTGCTTATAGGGATCCCTTTTTCGCTGTGAGCCTTGTAATCCCGAAAAAAGCAGCGGCTCTGCCGGAACCGCCCGCTTCCGGGAACGCGGCGAACAGGGATTCGATAAAAGTGAAAGCCGTTGAAGGGGGAGAGGGGAAACGTTTTTGAGCGTTTCCCCTCTCCCCCTTCCCAAATGTTTTCTCAGCTCAGTCCATGCGTCTGTTGAGCGAGACAAGCAGGAAGGCGGCCACTGTGCCGATGACGGCTACAATGGTCATGCTCTGGATGGCGCGGGGCAGGCCGTAGCCGTCGGCGATCCAGCCGAGGAGCGGGGCGACGATGCCGCCCATGCTGGTGGCGAGCCCGAGGGTGACGCCGGAAGCGAAACCAATGTTCTTCGCCAGATATTTCTGCCCGAGCACGACCATTGAGCTGAAGGGCGCGTACAAGGAAAAGCCGAGGGGCAGCAGGAGCGCGAAAGCGGCATAGAGATTGTCCACCAGGCCGAAGAGGACGATGGAGGGGATCAGGACCACGTAGGAGAGCCGGATGATCCGCAGGTAGCCGAAACGGTCCGAGAGCATCCCGCCGATGAAGTTGCTGATGACGCCGAACGTGCAGAAGCAGGTCAGAGCCGCGGCCCCGGCAGCTTTGGACTGGCCGAAGTTATGGATCCAGTAGAGCGGGATGAAGGTGTTACAGCCCACAAACAGGACGGACCGGGAAATGATCGCCAGCGTCAGCTTGGAGAATTCCTTCCAATTGTTTTTCACCTCTTCGGTTTCCCCGGCAGCTTTCGCGCTTTCGGTTTCGGTCTTCTTCATGCCCGAGAGGTGCGAGATCTGGTAGAGCAGGATGACCGACATGACGAGGGCTATGAGGCCGAAAACGGACGTGCCGGGCATACCGAACGCGCCGATGGCCGCTACCGCGAGCATGGGGCCGAATACGAAACCGCTGTTGCCGCCTATGGAAAAGAGGCTCAAGCCTGTGCCCTTGGAAGCGCCGGAAACCTTATTGGCGAAACGCGCGCCCTCGGGATGGAACAGGGCCGCGCCCACGCCGCTGAGGGCAATGGCCGCGAAAATGGCCCAGTAGCTGTGCAGGAAACCGATGGAAGCCAGCCCGCCCCCGGCCAGCAGGACGCCCACGGGAATGAACCACGGCTTGGAAAGCTTGTCGGACAGATAGCCGAAAGCCGGTTGAATAATCGAGGAGAGGCAGGAGAAGGCGAACATCAACCCGGCGGCGGCCTGATAGTCGAAACCGTACGCGGTGATCAAAAAGGGCAGGATGGCGGGCAACGCGCCGCCGTTTATGTCGCACGACAGATGCCCGAGCGACACAAGGAAAATTTTCTTTTTGTCCATGACGATGACCTTTGTCCGCAGGCGGGGACGGATGAGGGGAAGCGGGCGTTCCCGGCGGCGCGAAGGGCCGACGCGGCAGCCACGGCACAGTGGATAGTGGGAAATCTCAGACGAAAAAGCAAGGCTCTTTCTGGTAAAAAACAAAGGTGCGCCGGGGGATTATGGAAGGGCGAAAGGGGTGATAGCGTCTATTGTGCCGGGGTGACGCCTTGTTGCGTGTTCTTCTGGACGTTCTGGCCCCACGAAAAGAGTAGGGGATAGGGAAGGCGCGGGGGCGTGAGAAGGCTAGTCAGGGTGCGAAGCTCACCGCTCCCGCGCGTTGTGGGGCGGCTATGGAGGGGGAGGGCTAGCCCGCGTCCTTTCCCTCTTCATCAGTGAAAACCGCCTCCCGGATAAATCCTGGAGGCGGTTTTCGTGCCGGGCCGCGTGGAGGCCCGTTTATGGAAGGAAGATTACGGCCTGCTCATGTCGAGCCGTTCAAAGGTATGGGAACCATCCGTACCAACGCGGATCTGCATGTCGAGGATGAGCGGCAACGCCGGATCGGACGTGATGTCCACGAGGACGGAGCCGTCCTGCTGTTCCTTGGCGGAAACGGAGAAATTGCCGTGCTCGCTGAACTCCACGCCGGGGAAACATGTACTGAGGACACGGGGCATGATCAGCGGCGCTTGCGAGAAACACTGCATGACCCGGGCAAGCTGCCCTTCGGAGTGGGTCATGCCGCGCACCCGGCCGATGATCTCCGTGAAATGCGGGTTTTCCGATGTATTTTCCTCATCGGAGATGCTGAACGGGCTGGTGGCGAAGCCGTTCCCGTTGCGATCCTCGAATTGCATGACTGTATTCTTGCCCCGGCGACGGAAGTCCGTCACGAGGCCATACGCCGTTTCCTCATCAATGCCGCTCAGGGAGCCCATACCCGTAGCCACGGAGATGTCTTTCAGAGAGATATGCGCATGGGGGCGGGTCAAGGCGATGAGCTTTTTGGGGCTCAGGCCGAAACTGCTGCTGTTCATAAGTGCGGCGTCCATTACCGGCTGAGGCATATCCGGTGCCGCGGCCTGGAGCAGGCCCACATACATTTTGGAAACGGACTTGATGAGATCCGCGCCGAAGTGTTCGGCGCTGATGCCCCTGGGCATGGGGCCGCCGACCATGGCATCCCAGATCTGCCGGTTGGAAAGCGGCTTGCCGCGGTTGGCCTCCAGAGCGGCGAGCAGGTCGGAAACCGAGGATTCCACCCAGTACGGAAGCAGGAAATCCTGCGCGCCCTGAGCTGTCTGGGCAAGCTGCGTATGGATGCCGCGAAGCTGTTCCCACTGCTGCGGCGTGAGCCGTTCGGCATGGCGATTCATCTGGACGTCGAAATCGGTGATGACGCCGGGGGCAAACCGGCCGAGACGGCTGAGAGGGGATTCCGCGTCGCCGGGCATCTCGCACAGATGATTGATTTCGTCGTTAAAATACATGGGATCGACCTGCGGATTGTGCCCGAGCCGGTATTCGGCGTTCTGGCGCAGGTTGTTCATGATCTGCGTCGCGCCCATCAGCGGGGCGGTATCACGCGGGGCTCTCGGGTGCCCCACAATATGGAGGCAGGCCCCGGCGAGCTTGTGCGCCATGTCGGACTGCATGTTGGCGGAGACATTGGCGAGTCCGTCCGGCGTCATGCCTTCGAGGATGAAGTCGCACATCATGGGGAGCAGATCTTCGGATCCGGGCAGTTGCGCATAGCGCTCATGAAACGCGCAGAACCGTTCGGATACGTCCATGACGGCCTGCGTGAAGCGCCCCGGAGTTTGATCGAGCCGCGCCAGATTGACGAGCCCGGTCGGCACGGGCAGTTCCTTCGCCGCAGTGAAGGCCTCGGCTATGGCTCCGGCATCGCGCACGCCGTAGCGCTGGGCGATCTCCTTCATGACATCCTTGTCCGCATCGCTGAACCGTTCGGCGGGCAGCGCGCCGATGTCGTCCAACGTGTCCTTGAGGCCCAAGAGTTCGGCTCCGATGACGTCTCCGGCGAGCTGGCGCAGTTGTGCCGCGTCGACGGCGTTCCCTTCCTCATTGGCCGCGTTGAGCAGGGGTGTAAGGGCCTGGCTGACGCCCTGATAGAACGGCCTCGGATTGATGGCGTCGGGCCTCAGGCCCGCGAGCGCGCCATCTTCGTTGATCGAATCGAAAACGGCCCGGAAGGCGTCTGTGTTGGCCTCGACGACGTGTCCCTGCTCGGGGATGAGCTCGTCCAGGACGGCGTTGAAGGTTTCCCGGTTGGCGCCGGACAGGGCGCTGTGCTGCGTAGTGCTGAGCCGGGGGATGTCAAGGCCGTGCGAGCGGGCGAACTCCCGCAGCATAACGGGGATTTGTTCCGTATCTCCAAATACCTCGAACTTTGATTCGAGGAATTCGCTCAAGAGCTCCCCATCCTGCCGTTGGATTTCTTCGGACTGCGGATCGACGTCACCGGGCGTTGCGATCCCCATGTCGACTTTCTGTTCGCGGGACATGAGGCTGATGAGCGCTCTGGCGTGTCCTTCGAGGCTGCGGAACTGGGTCATGCCTTCCTTGAGGAATTCCAAGCCCCGCATCCCGCCGAGACCGCGTTGGATGGCCCCGTTGAGCGTGGCGAACTGGTTGGCGAGAGGGCCGAATTTGTCCACCGCGTTTTTCATGAGATCGGGGAGCATGTCCTGTGTGACCCCGCGCCGGGCCAACAGCATGGAGACGGAGTTGCGGAGCACGGCGGCGATGTCGTCCGCGCCGTAATCGCCCTTGAAGCTGTGAGCCGCCGAATTAAGCGCGTCGGCATGGTCGGCGATGCGTTCGAGGAAGGCGGCATCCATAGGCACGCTGTCGTTGAGGAGCTGCTCCACCATCACGTCGCCCGCGAGCATGGCGTTGATGTAACGGGGCATGGTTTCCGCAGTGACCGGCGGATTCAGGTCGCCCGGCGGGTCCTGCGCCATGAGCGCGAACTCGCGGAGCAGGGGCAGGTTGTCTTCCACAAAGACTTGTACGGCGATGTCCATCGCCTCGGCCACACGCTCTTGAGACGGATAGACGCCGGGTCCGGGATTGTCGTTGAGCAGCGCCGTGCAATGTTTGATCACGGCAGGGTTGTTGGCGAGGGCGGAGCTGAAGTTCTGGGGCAATCCGGCGAGGGTCATGGCTTGGCGTATGCCCTCCGCCTTCCCGGCTGTCCGCATCATGAAGCCGCGCACGGCATCCTGCCGTTCGGCGGGCGTCGCAAGCGTGGGCATGTTTGTGGCGAAGCTCATGGCCAGCCCCTGCATGTTGTCCCGTCCGAGCGTCGGGAGGGCTTCCTTGAGTGTGGCGATCATGTCCTTGCCGTTGGGAAGCTGCGGCAACAGGCCCACCATATCGTCTTTCAGAGAGGACAGGATGTCGATGGTTGCCGCGTTGGCGTCGCGGTAGGCCGTCTGGAGCCGGGTAAAGGCCCCGTCGGTTCCGTGGGCTTCCATGTCGGCCCGCAACTGGTGGGCGAAGAAGCCGTTGGCCCCCGTGAACGGCTGGTTGAGCCGGGCGAGGGCCGTGGTTATGGCCGCTCCGTGCTCCCCAAGGCCCGGCAGCTGGGTGAGCGGGCCGAGGTTCTGCCGGATGACTTTTTCGTTGAGGTAGGCCTGCACGGCATCCCTCTGCCCCCCGGGGGTGGAGATGTCCATGTTGCGTACCACGGCGAACTGGGCGAAGGAGGTGGCGTGCCCGGCAGGAAGCGCGTTGCCGTCGGCGAGCTGGCGGCCTGCGGCAAGAGCTTCGTCATACAGGACTGAATCGCGCACGAGTTTGACGTCTTCCGCAGTGAGGGGCTTGCCCCCTTCAAGCTTCGCGTTGAGCATTCCCCGTATCTCGGCGTTGATGTTGCGGAACTGTGGGGATTGATCAAGGGCGTTCAAGAATGCCGTGACCGTGGCACGGTTTTCTTCGGCCTTGGCGCTGCGGGAAAGCTTATGGATTCCGTGCAGCGAGGAAGTATCGCCGACGGATTCACCACCGTTTTGAAGAAAAAGAGACGCGGAATCGCCAACCGTGTTGGCACTATTGAAGAACTGCTGAAGGGAAACAGGCATACGGCCTCCTATAGCTGAAACAAGATGCGGTGTCCGGTACGAAGCCGAGAGCGGTTACCTTTGAAATGCGCGCCGTTTTATGGCTTTCCTGCATCAATATCGTTTTCGGCTGGATGCACGCCATATTGCGGCGCACCGGAGATTCCGGCGTTGGGGCACTTCTGAAACGCTCTAGACGCGGAGGAATTGCCCGGCGGTGAAAGACGGCTCCGGGGCTTCCCCTCCTTCGAGGACGGCTTGCTGCGCCTGTTCCGTAAGGGCTTCCTGTTCTTTGTTCATGGCGTCGAGGCGGGCTTTCCATGTTTCCGAGAACAGGACGATGTTGTTGACGGTTTTGAGGAAATCCCCGGTGTCGAGCCCATAGGCCGGGATCGGGAAGTTCAGCCCCACCATGCCGGTGGCGTCGTTATAGCTGAGCGCGCCGCCTTGCGTGTCCGCGAGGAGGAAGTTCGAGGCCAGCAGCAGACGGCAGATTTCGCCGTTGCGCCAGCCGCCGAGAGCGCCGACCTCAACATATACGATGAAGGAGTGCGTCGCTTCGATCCATTGGATCAGCAGGTTCCGCCCTCCGAGCGAAAGGGCGGCGGCCCCGGATGCAGACAAGGTGATGTCCATGCCCGTTTCTTTGCCCAGTGCCTCAATGTACGGCGTCGCGTTCATGGTTTCTCCTAAACGGTGAGAGTACGGCATTCTGGGATGCCAATAATGTTGATGAACGTATCCTTATGAAAGGGAATTAGCAAAAAGCGATCCAGAAAATCGGAGGAAGCCGCTGCAGCGCAGAAATTTTGTTTGAGGGGATACCGGTTCCGGGCTGCGGAGAAGTGTTCACGGATCGCCACGTGATTATGCCTGTTTTTGGGATGGACGTGAAGGGCCGGGGAGTGGCGGCAGCTTTATCGGAGGAGAGGGCCTCCGCCGCATCGGGACAGGCTTCTGGCCTCTTGCCGCGGCTGCCGGCCCTGTGGAGGCCCGTCGCGGGAACATTACGGAAACGGCCCGCCACCACGGAACGGGCCGATGCAGGTTGGGCTCCGGATCAGGAGCCGATGACATACCTTGAGCGGCGGCCGAGCAGTTTTTTGATGCCCATGATCAGGAGGAGGCAGAGGGCCACTTCGCAGAAAAACGTGAACAGGGACACGAAGAACAGGCTTTCCGGCAGGAGGATGCCGAAAAAGGTGAACAACAGGTTCTGGAACGTAAACAGGATGAAGTCGTGCAGGAAGTACAGGGCGAAACTGTACGTGGCGATGAGATCGAGGAGCGTGATCCGGATGTGTTTGATCTTTTCGAGGAAGTGGACCACGCACGCGCCGATGGCTATTTTCTGCATGTAATAGGCGGCCTCGATGTTCGGCAGGATTTCCTCATAGGCATTGATGCCGAGGAGTGCGGTGAAGACGAGCGAGAAGGCGACGAGGATTTTGATATGCTTGGCGATGAACGCGAGGATCAGGTCCCGGTTCATGGAGTAGAACATGCCGAGCAGGTATGCGGGAAAGAAGAATGCGTAGTTGTGGAAGAAACTTGTCAATTCCGTCCGGGGGATGAGCAGGGGGATCCAGACGGTGAACAGCGTGAGCAGGGCGAACCGTTCCTCACTGAGGCGCAACAGAAGCGGGCTCACGAGGAATATCGTGGCGATGAACGGGATGTACCAATAGGTCAGGACCACGTCGCCGTACAGCAGCGCTTGGAAAAATTCCCGGCATCCCGTCACCAGCTTGGTGAAACGGGGCACCTCTCCCGTATAGGAATACCAAAAGAAGGCGTATCCTGTGAAAAAAACGGACAGGATCACATACGGAACAATGACGTTGAGCAGTTTTTTTCTGTAGTATGTCCGTAAGTCGAATTTCCTTTGAGCCAAAAAATGAAACAAATAACCTGAAATGAAGACAAAATACAACGTGCTCGAATGAAACAGGACGCCACGGAGCATATCCAGAAAACGGCTCATGGATTCGTGGCCTTCAAGAGGCGGTACGATCCACATATGAACGCTTATAACGGAAAAGATGGCGAACGCCCTGAAATAGTGCATCGCCAGATCGAAGCCTTGTTTTTCCATAAAGAGCTCTCCTGTATACCGTGAAGCCCTTTGTTGCACAGGGCTTTGATTGGTACACCATATACTGGAGAGGGTCCCCGTGTAAACAAGGGAAACGGTCGGGTTTCACGGCGGATTTTCGGGGAAAAAAGCGCATCGGCCAGAGGCTGAATGCCCGCCGGTACGTGTGTTCAGAGAGGGGGAAAGGTTCGAGCCGTGGAGAGCCCCGTTCCATCCTTTTTGATGCGTATCGGAACGCCCCGGAGTCAGTTCCCCACCATTCGGAACCAGTTGGAAAAGAAGGAGGCCGGGGGAAGGGATAACCTGGGCGGGTGTTCCCCGCTCTCAGAGTTTCCCTTCCCCCGGCCCGCCGCATCTTAATACTGTGCGGAGCAGGAAGGATCAGCCGGAAATCCCGAGCAGCTCGGCGGCGTTGTCGTACAGGGAGCGCTGGAGGGATTCAGGTTCGAGCCCGGCGTTTTTCCAGTCTTCAATGGCCTGCGCGAATCCCCGGATGGGATAGCTGGTGGAGAAGAGGAAGCGGTATTTGAGGAACGAATTCGCAGCATTGGCGTATTCGTGGCGCATGGGCATGTTGCGCAGGAAGAAATAGCAGTCCGGGGCAAGGTAGAGGTTCGGGCAGAGCAGGGCCACGCCCACGGCCTCCTGCACCTTGGGCCAGCAGCCGTGGGGGATGACCACGTTGACCTTGGGGAACTTGCGGAGCATGGGCACAAGCGGCGTGGGATCGCAATAGCTGAGATCCGGGCCGCCGTAGGCGCTCATGGTAATGCTGACGAACACGCCGAGCTGCTGGCAGAGGTCAAGGATGGGCTCGATCTTGGGATCGGTGGCGTACATGGCGGGGCTGCACCAGCCGGGATCAAGGGCCACGCCCTTAAAGCCCCAGTCGCGGACGCAATGCTCGATCTCCTCAAGGGCGTCCGGCGCGTTGGGGGAGATGCCCGCGAGGGCTACGAACAGGCCCGGATAGCGGAGCAGCAGCTCGTTGACCTCGGCGTTGCTCACGTCGCCGTAACGGGCGTTGCCGGTGTGCCGTCCGTGCAGTACGCCTTTGGTGATCCCGGCGGCCTTCATTTCGTCGACCAGCATGTCCACGGAGGCGTGCTCCATCGAAGGGACGGGGAGGCGTTCAAACCCGGTGGGGCGCATCTTGCGGGGATCGTCGGGCACGGACTGCCAGTTCCTGACGATGCCGAGGTTCATGAAGCCTTTGTACGGAGGGCGGATACGGAAATCGATGACCATGATGTCGTCCTTTTGCGGTGGTAGGCCCGGCGGAAAGCCGCTGGACACGGGAGCGTTGCCGGATGCTTTCGGAAGCGTTTCCCGATCAAGCGGGTTCGGATGTGCGCCGGGTTTTCGTTGATTCGGGAAGAGATTCCCGACCCGTGGGAACAACGGGCCGGGAAAGGGGATCGGGCGAGGGGGCTACTTGATGATGCCGGCCTCACGGTAATACTTCTCCGCGCCGGGATGCAGGGGCAGGGCGAGGTTATCCGCCATGTGTTCGGGGACCAGCGTCTTCCATGTGGGCTGGACGGCGTGCAGTTCCTCAAAACCTTCCACGATGGCCTTGGTGATCTTGTAGACATCGGCGTCCGGCATATTCTTGCGGACGAGCATGACCGTGGAGTCGGTAATGCAGGGAATGTCCCTGCCCACCGCGCCGCCGTAGAAGTCGGCGGGGATGACGCCGATGGACTGCCCGGTCTTGGCGGTGACGCTCTTGAGCACCTTGTCGGATACGGGGAGCCACTTCACCTTGGCGTTGAGCACGAGTTCCTGAATGTGGGACTGCTGGCCGGGGCCGAGGGTCAGGTAGGCGTTCAGGGTGCCGTCCTGGAACATACCCACGCGGTCGTTGGCGGAAACGGCGGTGTGTGCGCCGCCCCATTTCGTGATGTCGTCGTAGGTGTACCCGTATTCGGCCAGCAGCATGGCGCCGACCACGTTGTGCAGGGTGCCCTTGGCCCCGCGATCGAGGCGGACGGGCAGTTTCTTTTCCATGAGTTCGTCGAACGTGTTCACCGGAAGATCGGCGGAGACGATGATGGACAGGCGCGAAGTGTCGTTCATGTTGGCGAGCGAAGCCACATTTTTGAGGGGTTTCTTGTACGGGGCCTTGCCGTCGCGGGCCGCCACGGTGTTGAAGGTCTGGGTCAGGGTGACGTCGGCGGCGTTCTGTTCAAGGCGGAGGGGGTTGCTGACCGAAGCGCCCTGCAGCACGTTGATGGCGCTGCCGGGATAGCGGTCGTTGACCAGCTTGCCGACCCCGGTGAGGCCGACATTCCATGTGCCGCCGAGCACCGCGCCGCCCACGGCCCGGAAGTTGATGGGTTTGGCGTCGTCAGCCGCGGCTGGGGCGGCGAAGGCGAGCGTGAGGCCGATGGCGCAAGCGCCGGAAAGCGTTATGGCCTTGTGCAGGAGGGACATGATGGACTCCTCTGGGTATGTGGGCCGTAGCCCGGTGGAAGGTTTGCGGGCAAGAGCCCGGAAGCTGGGGCGGATCAGGCGGCGCAGAGCCGCTTCTTGCGTGCGATCTGGATGAAAAAGACGAGGCTGGCCGTGCCGAAGCCGATGAGGTCGGTGAGGAGGCCGGGGTACACGAGCACGATCCCGGCCACGAACATCATGACCCGCTCGGCGGGCGAGGATTCGGTGAACAGCCATCCCTGCATACTGGAGGCGAGGCAGACGACGCCGAGCACGGCGGTGAACACGGCCTGCAGGATGGTGGCCCAGTCGCCCATGAGCAGGAGCGCGGGCTCGAAGATGAAGATGAAGGGGACGATGAAGGCGGCGATGCCGAGCTTGAAGGCGGTGAAGCCCGTCTTCATGGGCGGCGCGTCGGCAATGGCGGCCCCGGCGTAAGCTACGAGGCATACGGGCGGGGTGATGCCGGACGAGATGGCGAAGTACATGACGAACAGGTGGGCGGCGAGCACCGGGACCCCGGCCTGCACCAGCGCGGGCGCGCCGAAGGTGGCGACGAGGATGTAAGCGGGCAGGGAGGGCAGGCCCATGCCGAAGATCACGCACGTCCCGGCGAGCACCAGCAGGAAGATCCCGATATGCACCTGCGCGAGCGAGCCCATGAGGTTGACGAAACTGAAGCCGAACCCGGTCATGGTCACGACGCCGATGACGATGCCCACGCAGGCGCAGCACGCCGCGATCATGAGCAGGTTCGCCGCCGCGTTTTCCATGGCGGCGAGGAAACGGGCCGGGGTGAGGCGTGTTTCAGGGCTCAGGAAAGACAGGGCAACCACGGCGGCGCAGGCGAGCAGGGCCGAGAAGATGATGCTCCTTCCGGCGATCATGAGGACGATGAGCAGGGCCAGCGGCGCGAGGTAGTAGAGCTTGCGCTTGATGGAGCGCAGTTCGGGGATGAGATCGGACGGCGTGCCGCCGAGCCCGTGCCGGAGCGCCTCAAAGTGGATCATGGTGAACAGGGATAGGTAATAGAGCACGGCGGGCAGGAGCGCGGCCTTGCAGATGCTCAGGTAGCTGATGCCGGTGTATTCGGCCATGACGAAGGCGATGCTGCCCATGACCGGGGGCATGATCAGGCCGCCGGAGGAGGCGACCGCCTCGACCGCGCCCGAGAATTCGGGCCGGTAGCCCACGCGCTTCATGAGCGGGATGGTGAAGGTGCCGGTGGCGTAGACGTTGGCCGCCGCGCTGCCGGAAACGCTTCCGAAGAGGGCGCTGCCGAAGATGGCCGCCTTGGCCGGGCCGCCCTTGGCGTTGCGGGTGACGAGGCAGGCGAGTTCGAGGAACACGCTGGCCATATTGGTCTTTTCGAGCAGTGCGCCGAACAGGATGAACACGTAGATGATCGTGGCCGAAGCGCCGATGGAGGACCCCCAGATGCCGTCGTTGAGCAGGTACAGCGATTCGATGATCTGGTTGGGGGCGAGGTAGAGGTGCCCCATGTTGCCGGGCAGGAGGTGCCCGAAGAAGGCGTACAGCAGCGCGATGCCGGACACGATCACAAGGGCGAGGCCCGCCACGCGCCGGGTGGCCTCAAGGATGGCGATGATGAGCCCGGCACCCCAGAACAGATCCCATGCCGTCAGCTCGTCGATGTGTGGCATCCTGTCCTGAATGTAGGAGAAGTTTGTGATGATGTACGCCGCAGCCCCGGCGCTCATGGCGATCATGAGGATGTCGAACAGGAACGACCATGCCGGTTCGGGCCGGGGGTTCTTGCGCAAGGCCCGGTTGGACGAGCGCCACAGGAACAGCATGGAGAGCACAAGCCCCACATGCGTTGCCCGGACGATCAGCGGATCGAGCAGCCACATGCCCGTGCAGGTCGTGAGCTGGAACGCGCAGAGGGCTATGGCGAGGGCGAGGATGAGCGGGCGCAGTTTCCTGCGGTCGAAAACGGGAACCATGATGACCTCCTCCGGTCCGCGGAGCGGCTACAGGTTATAGGCTGCGGTGTAGGCCTCGTGCATGGCGTCGAGCACCTTGCCCACGCGGCGGCAGTCGCCGATGGCGGTGAAGGGTACGCCCGCCAGCGAAAGCTCCGCGCACAGGGCGTTCGACGGGCGGTAGCCGAGGGCGAGGACGAGGGTGTCGAAAGGCGGGAGTTCCCGCTGGGAGCCGTAGGCGTCCTTCACGGCGACGCGCCCATCCGGCCCGGCGGAAACCAGCTCCGTGGATGTGAGCGCCTTGACCTTATGCTCCCTGAGGCTTTCGAGGAGGAAGCTCCGGGCACGGGCCTGCATGTCCGCCGCAAGATCGGGCCTCAGTTCAAGGATGGTGACGTCCCCGCCCTTGAGCGCGAGGTATTCGGCGGTTTCGCTGCCCACCATGCCCCCGCCCACGACGAGCACACGCTGTCCGGCCTTGGCCTTGCCGGTGAGGATGTCTTCGGCGGTAACGGCGTTGGCGATGCCTTCGCAGAAACGGGGGATGACGGGTACGCTTCCCGTGGCGACGATGAGCGTGTCGGGTTTGAGTTCGGCGAGATCCGCGACGGAGGGCGCGGTCCCGAGGAAGACCTTGACCCCGGAAGCGATCAGCCGTTCGCTAAAGCGGTTCACGAGCACGGCATACAGATCCTTATGCGGCGGCAGGGCGGCGATATTGGCCAGCCCGCCGAGGCGGGTCCGTTTTTCAAAAAGGGTTACCCGATGCCCCCGTTCGGCGGCGACAAGCGCGGCCTGCATCCCGGCGGGCCCGCCGCCCACGATGACCACATGCTTGGAAACGGCGGCGGGGGTGCGGGGATACATGCCTTCGCAGCCGGTGCGGGGATTCACGGCGCAGGCGACGGCCTTGCGCTCGCGCAGCCGGGCCACGCAACCCTCATTGCAGCCCACGCATGGGATGACCGCATCGTCACGGTTCGCGGCGAGCTTATTAGGCAGGTCCGGGTCGGCGATGAGCGCCCGCCCCATGACCACAAGGTCGGCCTTGCCGGAATTGAGGACGGCGTCGGCGGATTCCCGGTCGATAATGCGCCCGGCCACGCCCACAAGGGCGCGATCTCCGAGGGCTTCCTTGATCGCGGCGGCGCGGTCGGCATTCCAGCCCTTGGGCAGGCAGGGCGGCGGGCCGGTGAAACGGTTGGTCTCGCCAAGCCCCACGCTGACGTTGAACAGATCGATGCCGTTGTCCGCCACTGTGCGGGCGATGTCGCGGGCCAGCTCCAACGTGATGCCGCCGGGCAGGTACTCCTCGACGCTGCACCGGAAGAACAGGGGAAAATCCGGTCCAAGACGCTTCCTGATGCCCCGGATGACTTCCACTGGCACGCGCATCCGCTTTTCGAAGTTGCCTCCATAGGCGTCCTCGCGGCGGTTGAAGAGCGGGGACATGAACTGCGAGAGGAGGTAGCCGTGCGCACCGTGGATTTCGATGACGTCGAACCCGGCCTCGGCGGCGCGTTCGGCTGCGGAACAGAAGCTGCCGATGACGCGTTCGATGTCGTCCTCGTCCATGACGTGGATGTCGTCGTAGGTGGTGAGTCCGGGGATGTAGGAAACGAGCTGGCGGGGGTGTCCGGAAACGGCGGGCTGGGCCAGACGCCCGGCGTGGTTGAGCTGGATGCCCGCCTTGCCGCCGTGGGCGTGGATGGCGTCCGTGAGCCGGCGAAGGCCTTTGATGAAGTGATCGGAAGCGATGCTCACGCCGGGCCAGTAGCTTTTGCCCGTGTCGTCCACGCTGGTGGATTCGAGCATGTTGAGCCCCACGCCGCCGTAGGCGCGCTCGGCGTGGTAGGCGATGAGGCGCTCGCTGACTTCGCCGTTGACCGCGCAGTAGTGCGTGACCATTGAGGGCAGCATGATGCGGTTTCTAAGGGTTGTCTTTCTGATGGTCAGAGGTGAGAGCAGGACGGAAGAGGGCATAGACGCTCCGGGGGTGAAAGTACGGATCGGGCCTTTTTGTTCTTTTTTATGCAAGAGATAAGGCAATGATTGTGCCAAATCATACAAAAAAGCCTTGTTTTACATTTATTCATTTATTTAAAATGATTAATTGAAAAATCCCTTTCCATGTCTTTTCCTATATGTTCAAAAAAATGACATGCGCTCATGACATGTCATTGATTTATACCACACCGGAAAGGACGGCAAAGCTTTTTTTGATTACGGGATATTACAGATGAATAGATATCTGATAAGGTGTCCATAAAGGGAAACAGCCCTGTTCCGGCTATCCGGAGCAGGGCTGTTTCATGGGGTTTTAAACCGATTGACTGTCTTTTTATGTCTTATTTTTCACCAATAAGCCTGGCGGCGTTGTCGTAGAGCGTATTCTGAAGGGCTTCGTCGGTGAAGCCGCGCGACTTCCAACCCCGGAGGCACTGGCTGAGGCTGCGCACCGGGTAGGAGCTGGCGTAGAGGATGCGGTATTTCAGGTAGGTGTTCGCGGCCTTGATGTACTCGTCGGACAGCGCGAACCCATCGATATAAATGTAACAGTCAGGCATAAGATACACGTTGGGGCAACGGATCGCCACGGCAAGGGCGGTGTGGACATGCGGCCAGCAGCCGTGCGGCACGACTATCTTCATGTTTGGGTATTTCATGGCGACGCGCTGGATGGCGCAGGGCTCGGAGTAGCTCAGATCCGGGCCGAGCATGAAACTGGAGGTCAGGGAGACGATCATGCCGAGTTCCTGACATTTCGCATAAATGGGATCAAAAACCGGATCGTCATGGTAGAGCGGGCGGCGCAGCCATCCGGCGTCGATGCCCACGCCCCGGAAACCCATCGCGGCGACGCGTTCGATTTCCTCTACCTGTCCGGGAAGGTTCGGGTTGACGCCCGCGAAGGGGATGAAGCGGCCCGGATAGGCGCGGGCGAGTTCGTCGATTTCGTCATTGTCCACGGAACCATACTCGTCGGCCTTGCGGCCCATGATCACGGCGCGTTCGGTTTCGGTCTCGTCCATTTCCTGCATGAACAGTTCGATGGAGCGCGCTTCCGCCGAGGGGACGCGTTCCTTGCCGATCAGGAAAATCGACTGCTTGGTGGGATCGGGGGACGGCGCGGGCTTGTTGTAGAGCGATGTGGTCAGATTGGTCTTGTACGGGGGGCGTACGCGGAAATCGATGAGCATGGCGGATTCTCCTTGGTGATGACGCGGGCGGTGCGTGGGGACGGCGGCTCCGCGAGTGTATACGGCTGCGCCCGGTGCGCGGACAACAGTCTGCGGACAGCAAGAAGCGATCCAGCACGCGCCATTTGAGCCCGATCCGCATACCACTTATGAAAAAAGGAACAATAATCTCCCGATTCGCCAGAAAAGGCTTGCTTTCGTGTCACAATCTATGACATGTACAATTGACATATACACAAATGTCACATGCGCGGCGTCCGCGTCTCACGGGGACGACGCAGGAGCCTTCCCATGACGGACACCCATGATTCGTATCTCCAGTCCGACGCCCGGCAGGAGGCCATTTCGGCCCAGAAGGAGCTTTTCCTCCGTGGCCTGCCCGTGGATACCACCGTGGTCAGCGATTTCGTCCTGCGCTCGTGGCAGCGCAGCCGCCTTGCCGGGGTCGATCCTGAAACCACGGTGCGCAAGAAGGTGGACGAGACCATTTTCCGGCATATCCTTGCCGCCAATGCCGATCTTCTCGAGTCCTCCCGCGTGATTATGAAGGAATTGTTCTCGTCGCTGGTTTCCGGAGCGGGGTCCATGATCCTTTCCACCGCCGAATGCATCAGCCTGCATATGGAAACCAGCGGAAGGGACGGCGACACCTACCCCAGTTCCAAGCCTGGCATGATCACCACCGAACAGCTCCGGGGAACCAACGGCATCGGGACGTGTGTGGCGGAGCGCAGGCCCATCGAGATCATCGGCGCGGAGCATTACCTGACCGTGGGGCACCGTTGGAGCTGTTCGGCGGCACCGATTTTCGACAGCAAGAACCAGCTCATCGCCGTGCTCAACGTGAGCCAGCTCCGCGAGAAGTACCACTCCCACACCCTCGGCATGGTGCGGGCGGCGGCCTACGCCATTTCGGAACAGCTCCGCCTCCGCGCCCTGCTCCAGCAGCAACAGGCCATCATCGAACTGCTCGACGAGGGGGTCATCGTGGTGTCCCGTTCCGGCGAGGTGAAGCTCATGAACAGCAAAGCCGCCTCCATGCTCGGGCTTCCGGCCCCGCAGCAGGGCGAAAACATCTACAAGTTCATGCGGCCTTCGCAGATGCTCGACAACATCCTCACGGGCGATCCCCATATCATGGATCAGGAAGCGCAGTTCCCCTTGGAATCCGGTTCGCTGTCCTGTTTCTTTTCGGCCATGTCCCTGACCAGAGAGGCCTGCGTGGTGCTCACGTTCCGGGAGGCCCGGCGTATGCGGGGATTCGCGGCACGCGTCGCCGGGTCGAAGGCCGTGTACACGTTTGACCGCATCCTTGGGGATTCGCCCCCGCTCATGGAGGTCATCGATCAGGCCAAAACCATCGCGCGGGGCAACACCACGGTGCTCATCCTCGGCGAAAGCGGCACGGGCAAGGAACTCTTCGCGCAGTCGATCCATAACGCGAGCCCTCGGGCATCGCGCCCTTTTGTGGCGGTGAACTGTGGAGCGTTGCCGCGGAATCTCGTGGAGAGCGAGCTTTTCGGCTATGAGGACGGGGCGTTCACCGGGGCGAGCCGGACCGGGAAGCCGGGGAAATTCGAGCTTGCGGACGGAGGGACCATTTTTCTCGACGAGCTCGGCGAGATGCCGATGGACGCGCAAGTTTCGCTCCTGCGCCTGCTCCAGAACGGCGAGGTGACCCGCATCGGCGGCAAGTCGAGCCGTACGGTGTCGGTGCGCGTCATCGCCGCGACGAACAAGAACCTTGAGGAAGCCGTGCGCCAGCACACCTTCCGCGAGGATCTCTACTATCGGCTCAACGTCTTCACTCTCGTATTGCCGCCGTTGCGCAGCCGGATGTCGGACATTGAGCTTTTGGCCGAGCATTTTCTGCTGAAATTCGCGGGCAGCCTCGGCAAGGATGTGCGGGGTTTCACGCCCGGCGCGCTGGCGCTGCTCCGGCGCTACCAGTGGCCCGGCAACATCCGTGAGCTTGAAAACGTGATGGAACGGCTCGCCAATATCGTACGGCATCCTCTCGTTTCCGAGGAGGATCTGCCGCCTCAGATGGTGACGGTTCGCCAGCCCGCCAGCCCGCAAGGCCTCTTGCACAGCAAAGAGGCCGAGACCATCCTTGAGACGCTCCGGCAGACCGGAGGCAACATCCGGGCGGCGGCCGCACTGCTCGGGGTGTCGAGGGGCGGCCTGTACGTCAAGCTGAGGCGGCTGGGGATCGATGTGGAAAGCTGCCGCGGCGGTGAAGGATGAATGGAGAGAGGGGCTGGCATCTAGGGGCGAAACTTTTCTAGAGAAAAGTTTCGCCCCCGAACCCCATTTTCCAAAGGCTTTCGACTGGTGGGGAGGCCGCGCGGAGGGAGTTCGTTCCGATATGAGAGGAACCTTTATGGGTGGCCCTTCAAATAGGCTTCATTTATGGGACGCTGCGGACAGGGATGCGATAAGCGTAAAAGCCTTTGAAGAGAAAGGGAGGGGAGTGCCAACCGTGCTGGCACTTTTGGAGAAAGGAGAAATATGGGGTGCCCCCTTTTCCCCAAGATTTTTCTCCCTCGGCAAAAGGTGCCCATGCCTGCGGCTGAACGCCGCATTCCCGCATGACTCCTTTTGCGGGCAGAGCGGGTGCATTTCCACCTGATTGACCATGGGAGGGATGCTTGCATTACGCACAGATCCATCAGCGGGCCAGGGAGGAAGTTGCATACGCCGATGGCTCGGATCTTGCCGTTTTCGTAGAGTTCCTCCGTCGCTCTCCATGAACCGTAATAGTCCCCAAAAGGCATGTGGATCAGGTATAAATCCAGAGTGTCAAGCCCCAGACGGCTCAAGGACGCTTCAAAGGCTTTCTTCGTTTTCTCATAGCCAGCCTCTTGAATCCATACTTTGGTGGTGATGAACAATTCCTTGCGAGGGATTCCGCTCTCGCGGACGGCGGCTCCCACGGCTTCCTCATTCCGATAGACCGAAGCCGTATCGATAAGCCGATAACCTGCCGCCAGAGCCTCCGAGACGGCTTGTTCTCACAGGGTGGCATCCGGCACCTGAAAGACGCCGAAACCTTCCAGCGGCATTTCGATTCCATTACGCAATATCGTGGTCTGCATGGGTATTCCTCTTGAGATGTAGGGAGGGCGGCAAACTTCCATGTTATCTCCGTGTGTGTTTTGAGCAGCCATGTGAGGTTTTTTATTCCGCCCGCTCGAAGGCAATCGAAAAGTCGCCGGGCATGGCAGCCAGCTTTTCTATGCCCGAAGTGATGCGCCCAAAACGGACCAGTCCTCTGGACAGGCGAAACTCCCGGTAAAAGATGGCGATGTTGCCCCACGGGGCATAGAACGTCAGATCTCCCGCCGAAGGCTCAATGCTGTCCGGCATATCTTCCGTGGAAATCACGCGCGGCGGGTTGCCGATTTTTTCCGTCCCGTTGTAGTCCTTCACCGTCAGGGTGAGCGGGAGCATACTCAAGAAATCACGGCCTGCGGGATTGTCTTCCAGTACGGCGGGAAGGGTTTCCCCGTCAACGATCAAGCGTATGCGCATGGGTTCACCTGCCGGAGCGGAATGGGGGAGAAGTGCCGCCAGTGCCGTCAGGAGGAGGGCCGCCATAGGCAACAGGCAGTGCTTCAGGGGCAGCCGGCGGCCTTGCCGCATGGTTTGTTTCGCGTTCATGGGCTTACGCCTTGTTGCCCAGCTCAAAGGCGGACTTCAGGGCGGCGGGAACCTGCAGGATCGTCCCGGCTCCGTCGGCACCCGTACCCCGCACAACGCCCCTCAGCGCGGCCTTTTCAAAACAGGCGATCCAGCCCTCCAAGCCTTTGACGGCCCCGTCCATTGAACTCTCCGCGCTGTCCGCCGCCGTTGCCAGCAGATAAATGTCCCTGAACGCATAGTCCGACGGGAACAAAGGATTGGAGCGATCGAGCAGGGTCTTCATCTGGCCGCACATCTCATAAAAATAGATGGGGGTGGCGAATGCGATTACCTCGGCGTCCTTCATTTTTCGGACGATGGCGTCGGCATCGTCATGGATGACGCATCGCTGCGTTTTCTGGCAGGCCAGACAGCCTTTGCAAAAGCCGATGGTTTTGTCGTGCAGGCTGAGCAGTTCCACGTTATGTCCGGCTTCCTCCGCGCCTCTGGCAAATTCACGGGCCAGCATTTGGGAGTTGCCGTTCTTGCGGGGGCTGGTCGAAAGGATCAGGATGTTTTTCTTCATGGAAATCGTTCTCCTTCTATATTCATTGTGGACGGTTGGGCCGTTCCGCCCTCCATATGGAGGTGACGCGGATTGCGGCCACCGAAATGGGCTCAGGCCTTGTGCCCCGTGTCTCTGGCGAAGAGGGAAAAACTGACCGCGATCAGCAGGGCCGCCATGACGCTGATGCCCGCCGCCGCCAGAAAGATGCCATTGATGCCGAGGTTGTCATAGGTGAACCCGCCCACGGCGGCGGCAAGGCCAATGGCGAATTGCGTCGCCGCGACGGTGAGCCCTCCGGCAAGCTCCGCCTTGTCGGAGAGGGTGCGGGCGATCCATGTGGACCAGCCTACCGGGGTAAAGCCGAACGCGAATCCCCAGAAAACAGCCAGCGCGATGCCGATGTCCGCGTGCCCTTGGGAGAGAAGCAAGGCGAGCGCGGCGGCTGTGAAGGCCAGATGGACCAGAATCATGGTTGACCGGAAGTGATTCCCGAGGAGCGCGCCCGCAATGAAGGTGCCGAGGACGTTCGCCACTCCGAAGACCAGCAGGATCACGGAAAGCGTATTGGCTCCCAAGGCGAGATCCAGCTCCAGAAAGGGTCGCAGGTATGTGAAGAAAATATGGTATCCGCCGAAACTCAGGATGTTCCCGCCGATACCCGCCAGAATCCATGTGCGCCGGAGCAGGGCGGACATGTCCCGGAAACCGCTGCCCGCGCGGGCCGGGAGAGAGGGCAGGGCGCGGTATTGCCAGACGAACCCGAAAGCGGCCATGAGCGCGCCGAGGAAAAAGACATTTCGCCAGCCGATCAGATGGCCGATCCAGCTCGCCACGGGCAGGGCGATGATCGTCGCTACGGAAACCCCGGCGTAGACGATGCTCAGGGCGCGGGGGACGTCCTTCGTGGGGACGAGCTGCAGGGTGACGGCGGAGGCCAGCGACCAGAAGCCGCCCACGCAGATGCCGAGTATCGCACGCCCGATGAGCATGATCGAATAGGTCGGAGCCATGCCGATCAGCATGTAGGACGCGACAAGCATGGCGGAAAAAGCCAGCAGGATGCGCCGCCTGTCGGTGTTTCCCGTCAGCGGGGCCAGCAGGAGGCTGGTCAGCACGGCGAGCACGCCTACGGCGGTGACCGTCTGCCCGGCCATGCCCTCGGAGACGGCAAGATCTCGGGCAATGGGCGTCAGCAGGCTTACGGGGATGAATTCGGCTGCAATCAGGGCCATGACGCCCATAAATAAGGAAAAGACCGCCGACCAGCGGGGATTGCCGGTCTGAAAGACACCGTTCTGCATACTATGCCCTTTGGGATGAGGGCGGTGCCCTCAACTGAGGCCCCGCCCTTCCCGGAATGTTACTTCAGGTTTTTCGTAAAGAAGTCGGTGAGTTTGCCGAAGGGGATAAGGCTTGGCCTGTCATACAGATCCACATGCCCGGCTCCGGGGACGATATACAGTTCCTTCGGTTCCGCCGCGAGCCTGTACGCGTCTTCGCTGAACTCGATGGAGTGCGCCTTTTCGCCCGCGATGAACAGCATGGGGCGCGGGGAAATCGTCTCGATGTCCGAGAACGGGTAGAAGTTCATGAACTTGACGTTGCTGGTGAACGTCGGGTGCGTGGTGAGCTGCGGGGAGGAGCCTTCCGGAGTGAACTCCCCTCTCGGCGTCCGGTAGAATGCGTAGAATTCCCGCTCGATGGGCGTGGACGTTTCCGTCAGTTCATGGACGGTGCCGCTGGTGTACCGGGTTTCGCCGCCCGTGAATTCCGCATAGCGCTGTTCCGCCGCTTCCCTGAGGATCTGCTTTCGCTGCTCCAAGGTCATGCCATGCCGGAGTCCGTTCCGGTTGGCCGCGCCCATGTCGTACATGCTGATTGTCGCTATGGCCTTCAGGCGGGGATCGATCTTGGCGGCGCTGATGGCGAAACTGCCGCTGCCGCAGATGCCGATGACCCCGATCCGTTCACGGTCCACAAGAGGGTTCGTGCCGAGGAAGTCCGCGGCGGCGCTGAAGGTTTCGGCATACAGGTCCGGTGAAACGGCATTGCGCGGCTGGCCTTCGCTTCCGCCCCAGAACGCCAGATCCACGGAAAGGGTGACGAATCCCTGTTCCGCCATTTTGACGGCGTACAGGTTTGCGCTCTGTTCCTTCACCGCGCCCATGGGATGCCCGACGATGATCGCGGCGTGTTTCTGATCCAGATTCTTGGGCAGGAAGAGGTTCCCGGCGATGTTCATGTTGTACTGGTTCGGAAACGTGACCTGCCGCACGGTTACGCTTTCGCTCTTGTAGAAATTGCTGGCGTCGGCGGGGATTTCCTGAGCCAGAACCGGGGCGGCGGACATTGTGCCGATAATGGCGGCGGTCATACCGAGCTGTTTCATTGCGCGCATCATGTTGTCTCCTTTGAGGTTTGAGTATTCTTGATCGGACTGGGGATTGAAAGGAACGCGGCAGGACTGTTTCAGCATCCTTTTTTCAGTTGAAAAAGAAGGTAATCAAGGCAATCCAGCTTGTTCTGATCCTTATGGAGGTCTTCAAGAAGCAGATTCCGCTGTTTTACAAGAATATGTATTTGGCAAAATATGTTCCCTTCCTTTCTGCTCTGCATGAATTGCTCGATGATCTGTTGTGAGCATCCGGCATCATGCAGGTTTTGAATCAGCGGATCGTCTTGTTTGGGGTTACCTTTCATAGTTGCTTTCTCCTGTGACATGCATATAAGAGCGGGGGCATTGAATAGCAAATACTTATATTGAATCCTTTACCATGCCTAATAAGCATGGTATGAATCGCCATATCAAAGAGTTTTCTCAGGCTGGCAAGGACGTCATCACGTGTCACCCGGATTCGGGGAAGACATGCGGGCGAACGGCGCGCGGCGGTCTGTAATAAGCGGAGATGAGCTATGGAACTGAGGGTGCTTCGCTATTTCCTTGCCGTGGCAAGGGAGGAAAGCATATCCGGGGCGGCGGAAGCCCTGCACGTCACCCAGCCCACGCTGTCGCGGCAGATGATGGAACTTGAGGAGGAACTGGGGAAAACGTTGTTCCTGCGCGGGAAAAGGAAGATTTCCCTGACGGAGGAAGGCATGTTCCTCCGCAAGAGGGCGCAGGAGATCGTCACGTTGGTGGAAAAGACGGAATCCGAGTTCAGCGCGGCGGAAGAAACCATCAGCGGGGATGTCCATATCGGAGGCGGCGAGACCGACGCCATGCGGCTGATTGCCCGCGCGGCGCACAGGCTCCAGTCGGCGTACCCCCACATTGCGTACCACCTGTTCAGCGGCAATGCGGATGACGTCACGGAACGGCTGGACAGGGGGCTTGTGGATTTCGGCGTCTTCATCGAACCGGCGGATCTGTCGAAGTACGACTTCATCAAGCTGCCGGTGACGGACATTTGGGGCGTGCTGATGCGAAAAGACTGCCCTCTCGCGGCAAGGGCAACGATAAGGCCGCAGGATCTGCTGGGCCTTCCGCTCCTCGCTTCCAACCAGCATCTGGTGAAAAACGAATTTTCAGGATGGTTCGGAGAAGGTTATGAGAAGCTGAACATCACCACGACATACAATCTGCTGTACAACGCCTCGATCATGGTGGAGGAAGGCATGGGATACGCCCTGTGTCTGGACAAGATCGTCAGGACATCCGGCGGCAGCCCGCTGTGCTTCAGGCCGCTGGAGCCGAAGCTGGAAGTGGGGTTGCATATCGCCTGGAAAAAGTACCAGTTTTTCTCGAAGGCCGCTGAAAAATTTCTGGAATGCCTGCAACGCGAGATCGCGGATCGGCGGGAGGCGGATAGCCCAGCGTAACAATAGAACCACAGGCAAGCGGACGCAAAAGGGGAAGAGGGGCTTTTCTGGAAAAGCCCCTCTTCCCCTCTGGTCTATTCTTCTTTTGCCTACAGATTACATCCGATCCGGCGTCCGTCTTCAATGGCGTTCACGATGAGGCTGCCGACCTGCGCGCCGTTGACCGAGCCCGCGCAGAGCACCTCCTTGACCGAGCCCTTGAGCGCTTCGAGCAGGCTGGTGTCGGGTTCCTGCGAAAGGAGCACCATCACCGTGTCGGCTTCGATGAGTTTGCGCTGTTTGTCCTTTGTGGTGATCACCACGCCCTGATCTGTGATCTGGTCGCAGGTCACGCCGCCGAGCAATTGGACGTCCTTCTTGGCGAGCCAGGGCTTGAGCCGATCAAGATAGCGGGGCGGGATGCCTTTGCCGAACGTCTCGGAAGGTTCCAGTACCGTCACCTCACGGCCGCGCTTGCGGAGGAAGACCGCGCCTTGCAGCCCTTCGATCTGCCCGCCGATGATCGCCACGCGCTTGCCGATGGGCAGGAACAGTTTGGTCAGCTTGTTCAAAAGCTCGGGCCCGAAAACAAGCAACGGCAGCTTGACCTGTTTCGACAGGCTGTTGACGCCCGCGACATTGCGGTTTTCGACGCCCTTGAGCGAGGGCAGTCTGTACAGGCCCCCCGTGGCGATGACCACGGCGTCCGGCTTTTCGGCAAGGATCTTGGATACGGTGGCTTCCTCGCCAAGCCTGACCTTGATGTTCAACTTGCCGACCTGCGTGGTCAGATAGCTGATGACGGGGCGCACGTCCTCGACTTCCACGCCCTTGATCATTGCCGCGAGGGGCAACTTCCCGCCGAGCCGCGAGCTTTTTTCAAACAGCGTCACGTCATGCCCACGCAGGGCGGCGACGCGGGCCGTCTCCATTCCGGCGGGGCCGCCGCCGATGACCACAACCTTCTTTTTCTTTTCGGCGGGCCGGATGGCGAAAAGGCTTTCCCGGCCCATGGCGGGGTTGACCCGGCAGCGGCGCGGGCGGCCCACCGGCGGATCTTCGCAGGTTCCGCAGCGCGTGCAGCGCACGATATCCTCAATGCGGCCTTCCGCGACCTTGCGGGGGAATTCCGGGTCGGCCCAGAGAACACGCCCGAAGGCCACGAGATCCGCCTTGCCTTCTTCAAGGATCTTTTCGGCCTTGGCCTCGTCAAGACGGCCTACGGCGATGACCGGAATGTTCACAGCCTGCTTGATGGCGGCAGCGGCGGGGATGAGCAGGCCGTCGCCCATGAAATCCTTCAAGTAGGGCTTCATGTGTTCTTCCGGCTCGGGATAGGGCCAGTAGTCGGGCAGATAGCGGAACGGCAGCGGCCCGAAGCCGTAGCCGGACACGCTGATGTACCGCACGCCCGCGCCCTCGAAAATCTTGGCGATGGCCACGGTTTCCGCGATGGTCAGCCCCTTGTCGGCACCCCACTCCTGACCGTTCATGCGCAGGCCGAGGGGATAGTCCTCGCCGAGACGCTCGCGCAGCCCGGCGATGATTTCGAGAGGCAGGCGGGTACGGTTTTCGAGGCTCTGGGGGCCATACTGGTCGTCGCGGCGGTTCCAGACCCGGCTCACGAAGCTTTCCAGATAGTAGCCGTGCGCGCAGTGGACTTCGATGCCGTCAAACCCGGCGGCTTTGGCGCGTTCGGCGGCCTTGAAATAGAGTTCCTTGTCCTCCGCGATTTCTTCGGCGGTGAGGCCTCGCGTGGGCTTGCCCACCGGCGGGGGACAGGGGATTTCATCCGGCCCGAGATCGGAGGGGCCGATGGGCAGGCCGCCGCCGGAATCGCCCTCGGCGAACCCGTAGGCCACGCCCTCCCGCAGCACGCGGTCGACCCATCCCTTGAGGATGGCGGGCGGCTGTCCCCACCAGTTGGGATGCACGACGACGATGCCGTCGGCCTCCTTGGAGCGGACCATTTCAAACCCTACTACGAGGCTGGAGTTTTTCTTCCTCCTAATCGAAAGGGAGGGAGAATCGCTGCCGCTTATCACCTCGTCGGTATGAACAATATTAAGCCTGGAACGTACGTTTCTCTCCGCCTTTTCAATGAGCGGCTTTATCTTTTCGCTGTCGCCTACAAGCGCGATCGAGAGGTGAGGCTTTTCTCTGCAGGCAAGAATCGCGCCTTTGCACGGTTCCTCGGGCGCGTGGTCTCCGCCCATTGCATCCAGTGCTATCAGCATATTTCGTCCCCCAATTTTTCGTTATTGTGAGCGTCTATCGCGGCGACCACAAAGCGTCCGACAAATATCTCCCTATCGCCGCTGCGCGAATGGACGCTGACGACATATTTGTTTCCCTTATGCGTACCGACCTTCGAGCGGGCGATGATCTTGTCTCCCAAGTAGGCGGGCTGGCAATATTTGAGGCGCGCCGTCGCAATGACGACCATTTCCGCGTCTATCGTCGCGATCGCCAGCAACGCGGCCTGCGCGTAGATATAGTAGTCGCTGACCATCTCCGT
>OKSH01000356.1_pt1 | contig 49089 bp, 50 predicted proteins | sample 1601231 | NCBI WGS metagenome assembly OKSH01 (sample SAMEA3541596, study PRJEB24748) | human gut metagenome | biome: human gut; feature: human-associated habitat; material: faeces | place: China | collected 2012
TTTGTTTTCGGTGTGGTAATCACATCTTCGCCGTGTAATCGCTGATAGAACTTATTGATTCTGACCGTTTCTTTCTCAAAATTGAAGTCAGCGGCGGTCAGTGCCAACAATTCTCCCTCACGGATACCGCACCAGTAGAGCATTTCAAAAGCGTAAAAGGAAACAGGAACAAGAAAACCGAAAGCGGAACTTATTGCTGCACTGGCACAGGCTTTGGATGTTTCCCCTCATGCCCTCGATGTGCCTGACATTGACAGCTATATCGGACTGATGCACACTTTGTTTACCCTTGAAGATTTATACGGTCTGACTGTCAGCGAAGCAGACGGAGAAGTCTGTCTGAAAGTCAACAAGAACAAAGGAAAAGACGCTCACGAACTACTGAAAATGCTCTATGCTTGGAAAGAACAGGCGGACAAGTTATCTTCCGAAGAAATCAGCAAAGAAGAATACGATAACTGGCGTTACCACTATCCAAAGTTCGATACCACACAGAGATGGGCGAAAGTGCCATCACAGGAACTTAGTGACGCTTTAGTGGAAATGTTCAAAGATCAACTCAAACCAGATAAATAAAGACGACAAAAAGCCCTTAGCCATGAGTTTCATACCCACAGCTAAGGGCTTAGTTTATAATATGGATTTATTTGTTGCACAACCACCTGTCAATCATTCTTTAACCGCAAAACCATTGGATTACAAGAATAATGGCTCTTATGCAACTGTTATCAATTTGTTATCAAAAGACTTTTGAAAGCGCCGCAAGCCCGCATAAATACTGGTTTTTTACGATACTACAACTTATTCAAACTCCTAATTTTCAACTTGTTGCTTAGTATTTTAATTGATTTTTCGTGTGTTTTCATTTCAATATCGAACGGTTTTATATGTAGTATATATATTTCTGAGACTTCATATTACTAAAATCTTACCTTACTTAATGGCTACATCAACATTTGCTGTCTTTGGATTTTGTCTATTAAAATATTTTTTATTTCCTCAGTTCACCAATTGCATTTTCTAAAGCATGTTCTAAGTCCCTTTTCAAAGGATTTGTTATTTCATCCATATCAGGAAAAATTGTAACATTTGAAAAATATACACTGTACTTGTTTTTTACCATTAAATAATTTGATATATTGGATGCCGAAATAACACCAGCCTCCCCTAAAGAAAAAATAACTGAATCATGGTCGAAAGGCGCACTTCTCATATTATGATATGCTGCATTATTCTCCATTGTTTGATCTCCCGGAAACCGCTTAGGGCATATTTTCTTGAAAGCCTCATCAGCGATTATATTTTTATATGAGTAACATTCCCGATAGGTATTCTCCAATAGAATCCTTGCAAATTCCTCTTGATTCTTTTTTCTACAATTATCTCTTTTCTGTATTATCTCGTATGTTAAAACATACAAAATTATAACCACCAAAATATTCCACAAATCCAAATTAAGATTGTTAAATGGTATAGATAATATATTAGAAATATTAATGGCATCTAAAATCAATATGATTAATATGACAACCATGCCAATTTTACTATACTTATGTAAGTCTCTTCTGCGCATATGGTTTTTCCTTTGTTAAATTAAAATATAGATCTCCTATAATTAATTCTATTCAAAAACGTCTACCACTTCATCTTTTCTTTGATAATCCCAAAATAATATAAGCAATTAGTTCACATACCATTTTTCAGATATTTTCGCATTATCGCTATCTGTCTTAGGATTGGCTTGTTCAAATTTAGTTAAAGTAGGTAGGTTAATTGCTGTTCCAAAAACCAATGCGTTTCCCATTTGAAGATATGTAAGTCGTTCAATAATATTTTGGTTTACATATGGAACCATTTTGGAAATATACTGTAAATCATCAGGATTTTGTACCCTATGAATGATAAAATTACTGCATTGTGAAACTACCGTTTTTGAAAGTTCACTTGGTCTTTGGGAAGAAATACCAAGTAACAAACCAAACTTTCTACCCTCTTTTGCGATTCTTTCAAAAATGTTATATCCTACAGCACCGTAATTTTTTTCATTCTTTACAAAGCGATGTGCTTCTTCAATAATAAAATTAATTGGCATATCTGCTTTATTCTTTCTTTGTTTTAAATAATCTAATATTAGTTTTGCTAATACTTTCGTGACTACCTCTGCTGAGGCATCGTCTAATGAACTAATATCAATATCTACTATTTGATTTGTGCCCAATAAATTTTCTATATATTCATCAACAGTCTTAAAATTGGTTTTGGATAATATTTTTCCTTGAACACCATCTTTAATCGTTTGTAACCGGGTCGACAATGTTGCCGTATATTCCTGTATTCTTTGGGAACTAATACTTCCTTCATATAATGTTGCAAAATCTACAGCTTCCACAAACTGTGATAAATCATATGGAACAGACTTGCTAGAAAAAGACTCTCCAATTAATTCCGCATTTACAAAACCGCTTAAATATTTCATAGCAATATCCTGATTTTTCATTTCACCAAAGTTTATCTGTATTGCTTCTCGTAATGTAATATTATTTTCACATTTAACCTGAGAGTTAATTTCAGATGTGGCAAAATTGGTAATTATCGCCTTTAACTTATCACTTTTTGAGGGTGACGAATCTGAACTATTGATGATCCCTAATAGCGTGCTTGCAAGAATATGATTTTTTACATCATTATTGGGATTGCTCGGATCATAAAATAACTTCGCAATGTCTATTGCACGTTTTAGTACTGGAATCTGTGTTTTTTCAGATGCATGTAATAATATAGCCCAATCATCTGCTGACATAGCCCAAACTGGTATTTCTAATTTATTTGTACTTATCTCCTCATCTGCAATAAATAGTGATTGTTTAATTCCATTATTTACCACGTTAATTTCTGAAAACGCCTTATTATATTCTCCATTAGAATCAATTATAACGAACTTTGCTCCTTTAGCCGAATAATTTTTCTTTTTGAAAATATTTTGTAACGTCTTTGCTATTGTATTAGATTTTCCTGAACCTGTATTTCCAAATACTGCAAAATGAAATCCAAAAAATTTGTCTATATTTACCTTGACCGCATAATCAGGAAAAATTACGGACTGTCCAATTGGTAACAATATTGCCCTTGTATTTTTAGAGCCATCTGTGATAAATTGCTCCTCATCCCCTACTTCTAACATAGTCATTAAATCCTTTTCGGAAATAACATGTATTTCCGAAAAAATTAGTGGCATTTTGGATACACCAAAACAAAATTTATCATCTACAATTTCTCCTAGTAAATTTAGATAAATTTGTCTGCTACTATTAGGTTTTGCCATATTATTGCTCGTTAAGGACGTTTTCTCATCTACTCCAATAACCTCAGCTACAATAATTCTACCGATTTCATAAATTGTAACATACGACCCCACTTCTCCAACAAAACGCACCCCATCTTTTGTATTAACATAATTGCCTAAGCTATCATATACCTCACCGATAACGCCCCGTATGCCTATAGATATAATTTTTCCTATTGTTCTACTGTTCAACTTTTTCACCCTCAAATGCTTTTATAATTTTTGCAACTGTAGGAATATCTATTTCCTCTTTTATATCTTCTTGTATATCCGGCATTGCCCTTTGAACAATATTATTAAAGTAATGAATCTTATCTTCAGAATTTATAACTATTATTCTACTGTCATTCATATTAATCAATTTGTCTATAGCTGCACTTTTTCCAAAAATAACAAGTCTAAATGTTGGTATTGCAAGAGAATTTAATATTAGTCTATTGATATGATCATCGGAAAAACTATAACCCATTGTAATCAAAATACTATTTCTCTTAAGTAATGCTGTTTCCATTGCCCTAAATAAATCTGAATAGGGTGTCATTAAAGTTGTCCTATCTTTTAGTGGTGTTGGGTAAATCATTACTGTATCATCTTGGTTAATATGATTATAATCCACTTCATATATCTGTTCCTGTTCCTTTACCCAAGTAATTGAGCCGTGTAATTTATACAAATTATAGAAATTAGGTACTCGTTCCCATATATCTTTTGACAATTGCATATCTTCCACATATGCGTATTTATAACTTGCCGGATTAAATATTCTACTATAGGTGCCCACAAATCCATTATTATAAGGAAAAGCCAACATATCTAATGCCTGTTCGTTATATAAATCATAGTTGGTTGTAAAAATACTAATCGGCATTTTTCTGCCCTTACTAACAGTTTTCATATAAAACTCATGATATATATCCTGCACTTCTTTTCCTGAGATACCTTCAATTATTTATTTCTTATAAATTGCTGAACTTTTTTTATTTTATCTTCAATATCTGTATCCATTGTTTTAATTGTATTTGATACTGCAATTGCCCCCATACATTCCAACATTTTCTCTAAATTATTATCAAATTTATCTTTAACAGCCTCTCCCATAACCTCAAAATCTGGATATTTTGCAAAAAAGTCCTTATATAAACTTACCATTCCGGGTATCCCTAACTCTGTACCATCCGGCATATGGCTAGAGCAACCTGCCCCAATCAGAAAATTAAGATTATCCATTTGGAGATACTGCGCCATTTCATTTTTCAAAAACTGCTCATCAACTTTAGTCTCTCTTTTACCTTTATAAAAAGATATATTTTTATCCTCCATAATTTTTAACCTCTTTTCATTGTAGTAATAATGTCGTGTGTGACAATTAACTAAACAAAATATTATACTTACAACATATCCATCTTTTACCATATGCTTAATAAATTATACCATATTGCCTCCAAAAGTAATAGCTTCATTTCATACCAATACCACTTAGGCACCATCCAGTATTTAAATCATTTATCTATCAGTTATCCCCCCTCAAATCAAACCTCTCTCCATCCGTCCTCCCCATCCCAATTATATCCCCCTGCATACTGCAAGTAAACGTATACGACACCTCGTCCACCATAACCTCTACCGTCATACCATCCTCTTCCAGCATACAAAACATATCAAACTCCAGCACATCCCTGTCTCGATTCAAAAACCGGCTAATCGCTTCTTCTGTCTGCTCTTCTAACGCTTTCCTCTCATTCGTCACATCCTCTCCATCTCGATAAGCTGATATAACCTCACCATCCGCTGTAATAATCATAGATGAATGTCCCTCTTCCTTTTCTTCTGCCGGGGCACATCCTGTAAGCATCAATACCATAGCTAAAAATATTAACTTCTTCATCATTTGCCTTTCCGGCAAATACGCAAAAAGCAGCCCGAATCAGACTGCTTTACTTCAATTTCATACCCCTCACATAGATTTCAACCGCTTCTTTCTCTTTATCCGTCAAGGATTCCCACATTCTCAGCACTTTCTCTTGTTCTGAAGATAATTCCAGTTTTCCTATATCATCAGAGAAAAATTGTGGCAGTGTAATCCCCAATCCGTCACAAATCCTGTCCAATGTATAGAAGGTAGGTGTGCTTCCTCTTTTCTTCAGGTTCGATAAAGAGGACTGGCTAATGCCCGTCTTTTTAGATAGCGCATACATAGACATCTGCTTTTTATCACAGAGTTCCTCTATTCGATTCACAATATACTTCTCATCTAACAAGCAACCTACACCTCACTTCCGATATATGTTGCTTTCATTTTACCCGGTATGATTGGATATTATTAGATTTTCAATCAAGAAGTATATTGCTTTATACTTGAGTAGTATCAAATTAAAAAAATAAGCGTATTGCCTAATACTCTTTTATTGGTTCTTTTTCATTTCCTTACAAAGATACTCAATCACTTCCTGCGGTGTCGGGCGTTCCCCCTTAAAAGGTACTTTTTCCCACTCTGCTCTAATCACTGGATCAGGATTGTCAAAACCAGAATCAATGGCAATTTGGATTTCCTTTTCTACTTCTTTTGAACTTATCCCCTCCCCTTTTCCGATAATATTCATCACCTTATTAAATTTTCTTTTTCTCATTGCTTTGTATTCTACCTCCTTTTGCAATCTATTAATTGCAATTATACAGACATTTTATACTAGAATCAATATAAACATACGATATGTCGAGCGAAAGGCTGGTAGTCAATTATGCCGCAAAAACTAAAGCAAACACAAGATATTTCTCTGGGAAATAATCTTAGAAAATTAAGAAACAGTGCAAACTTAACACAAGAACAGGTTATTGCACAATTACAGCTTCGCAACTTCTCTATTTCCAGAAGTGCCTACTCTCAAATAGAAGCCGGTACATACAACATTCGCATAAGTGAATTAATTGCGTTAGCTGAAATTTTCCATACAGACTACAACACGATATTTGACGGTCTGACCTATAAAAAATGACCCTGATTACAGGATTTCTGCAGTCTAGGGTCATTTTTGTATGCATCTTTGGATTATGTCAAATCAGTAACGTACACTCCGTTTATATATACACTAATTCTTTCAATACGATTTCCTCAGCGGCACTTTTGATATTATTCATTAAACCCACCCATTTCATTTGATTCTCCGCCTTTAGCTGCTCGGTAATCCCATGCTGCTGTTTCATAGACTGAATCAAATATTCCATTCTCTCGCTTGCTTCTTTGTCCACAGTATTCAAATGCTTCACCAATTTCCCTTGTGTTAACAGGGAAATGTACATACCCCTCTTGTACTCTTTCAAATATCTAAGCCTTAGAGAACCATATTTCCCATAGTCTGGTGTCTCTCCTTGTGGCGGAAGTAAATCTGGCAAATAATAATCTCCTGTTAAAGTGTAAGACAATCCATTTTTCTTATCATAAATATGTTTTTTCATGCGTTTCTCCTTATCTCGCATCCCGATCTCTGGAACGGGAATGTATGCGTTTTGATTTATTATCACGGTCTTTGATTTTTTGTTTGTTCCTTTCCAATTTAGCTAATACACTGACAGGGGTTTCCCTACGCTCAATACTGTTTTTCCATGCCTTAACTGCCCTCTGATACTCCCCATATGCTGCCTGAGCCGCCACATATTTTTCCAGAAATTCTTTTACATTCTTATATCCATAATCCTGTACAATTCCTGATAACTGCTGCTTCAAAGTGTCAATCAAAGGAACTAACTCATTAATATTATCCTGCAATTCCTTACGCCGCTTTCCCTTAAATAAACCTTTTGTATTCTCCAACTCCTTTTTTACTTCGGCAAGTTTTTGTTCTTTTAGATAGATTGCATGATTTTGATTGTCCAGTTTACGGTAAATAGCACTTAAGTTTGGATATTGTTCAGCTAACGCTGGCTTTACTGGCGGGGCTGGCAACGACTGTTCTGTTTCCCTGACTTTTTTATTGTCTACCATCTGAATATCTCCGGTTTTCCCACTTGAAATAATAGGTGGCAATGCTCTCTCTGTATCATCACGCTCCTGATAAATCTGCTTCAATATTTGAGAAATCAAAATCTGTAGAGCGACAATCGCTAACTGGACGATTGCCATAAAAAGCTGTGGCTGTCTGCCCTGCTTTTGAATAGAACTTTTTGTCTTATCCACAATTTCTGTCTGCTTAATACCCATAATTTTTTCTTCCGCAATCCCGCCTACCAGTGCCCTATCCACTGTCTGATTCCATCTTTGCCGAACTCCATTATCTGATTCTATCTGCTCTGCTTTCGGGTTATTTTTACCAATCTTTTTCATCGCCAAATACGGACTGCTCTTGTCAAACACTTGTAATTTCTCTTTTTTATCTTTCACATAGATATTCATCAATTCTGTAAAAGAGCATTTAACCTCACTCAGAAATGCTTCATTCTTAAACTTTGAATCCTTTGTAGTGAAGATTTTCCGTTCATATACCGCACCTTTAGGAACAATCTTACACCCTTTTCTTACTTGTCCTGCTTCATCCATGATCTCTTTCTTAGTGCGCACACGCTTTCCATTCTCATCGTAGAACATATTTCTGGACGCCACTTTTTCAATCGGTGTTTCCAGCAATCTACGCTCCGAAAAAATAAGATGGATATGATAATTTGTCTTTCGCTTATTGTGATGCAATGCCCCAACACATTCTACCTCATAATTCCTCTTAAAATGCTCTACAAATAATTTCAGCAGCATATCCGGCTCATAGTCCACAAAACTCTCCGGCAGGGCGATAATCAGTTCTCTTGCTTCAATACATTTACCGCCTGTTCCACTTTTCTCGAACTCTTCTTGATTACACTTCGCCAGCTCACTCCAAAATTTCCGTTCTGTAGTGTCATATACTGCATACAAATTTTCTTGCCTGGCATGGCTGGATATATAATTAATTCTGCCTTTTAGATTTGTCAGTTTCGACATCTGTATAAATGAGTGTCTTGCAATAGGCGTTCCCTCCTCCCTTGCCTTTGTGAGTAGGTGCATAGGCACCCGTTTACGAACTTATGCCCTTTACCGGGCAATCTGTCTACGCTCCGCTTCGGTCGTTGCTTAACAAGTGCCACTGGCACTTAGCAACCCTGCAAGGGCGAAATACCCGAAGTACAAAACGAAGTTTTGTGCGTAGGGTGTATTTCGCTCTCAAACGCCGAGGGCTTAGACAAAGTATTTTCTTGTTACCGAATATGCCACAACCTATTCTTTTTCGGCGTGTCCGCCGCTTTATATGCCCGTAACCGGGCAAAATTCAATCGCCATACATATCATGCTGTACCCTTGCCATATAATAGCTGCCCATAGTCGATACAGCGTTATATAGGCTCGTTATCAGCATTGCCTTAATGTTCCTTACCTCGGTTGTATTATGAGCCAGGCAGTCTAATACATAGCGTATATGCCCCATATTCAATTTCCGAAACTGTGCTTGAACCAGATAAGTCTGCCGTTCCTCTTTGTTTACCCGTATGGTTTCCTTTGTTGTTGTCAAAACCTCTACTGCCAGAAAGACAATTTCATCTAACTGCTCTGCCTGATATGGCATATCCAATCGTATTGCATCGTAATCAATCTGCTTTCTAAATTGTTCCAGTTCTTCCTGATACGATAGGATGGAATACTCTTTGTTGATAATCTCTGGAGAAATCTTTGTATTTGTATCACACTTCCCGGCATGATCTGTCTCCATTTTCCCTATGGTTCTATCATCGTTTTTGGCATCAGGTGTCTCCAAAATTGGTGACATGGATTCATTATCACCTTGTATTGGGTTGGTTAATTCCTGCAATCTCCCCGGTATCAATTCCAGATACATTACATTATTCACACTTCGACCGTTGATTTTTAGATCACGAAATTCTCTGCGTATAACTCCCAATTCTTCTAACGCAACGATTGCTCTTGCCGCTTGTCTCTTTGAGATTCCAAACTGATCAGATATTTGCTGATAGCTTCTTTGCAGTAAATCTCCGTGAAACTTCTTCTGTAACCTTGTTGTCTGCCCGGTCATTTCATCTCTGACCTCTGTGGGGCGATACCAGTATACAATATCTGCTAATATCATAATTGCTTCTACATATGGTTTTCCAGTCGGCTTGACGATTGCTCTGTACCAATTCTGAGGAATCACATTTCCCGTAATTACAATGTTTGCCATTTGGTCTACGATAGTATTCTGAGAGGAACAGATTGCCAAGTCACCGCCCCCTTTCTGTATTGAAATTTTGATTGTATCTGCCTTTTCTTCGTGCTACAATACTCTTGTCCAGAGATGCATTGTGCATTTCTAAGGCTCTTGTATTTACGGATGCAAGGGCTTTTTTAACGCTCATTGCTCTTATCCCCTGTACTATCTTTACGAAATCCCTCTAATATTTCTAACATACTCCTGATCGGTGTCAAAAGTTCAGAATCCATCTCGTCAATAGATGTCAGCCGTTCCAGTTCTTTTTCAATATGCTGCAGTTCTCTTCGGAACGTCACAAGCATGAGTGGATTTCCCTTTGCAATTACCTGTTGATGGAGAACGCTTTGAATAATATATTCCCGCTTAGTCTCTGCGCCGGATAGCTTCACTCTCATATTTAATTCTTCATTTTCTTCGGGCGATACCCGAAAGGCAACGGTAAGATTGCGCCACCTATTTTTATCATCTTTCTTCTTTTGGGACATCTAATATTTCCTCTCTTTCTGCTCCTAATTTTTTTGCCATCTCTGTCTGAACTGTCGGGAAAAGATGTGCATAGCGATATGTGACTTTTATACTCTCATGCCCTAACCGTTCTCCGATTGCCAATGCGGAATATCCCATGTTAATCAGCAGAGAAACGTGGGAGTGCCGCAAGTCGTGTATGCGGATTTCTGGCACACCTGCCGCTTTTGCTCCCCTGTCCATCTCATGGTGGAGAAAACTCTTGCTAATCTGGAATATCCTGTCTGTGGGGCGATACCCATACAGACTGTCAATATACATCTCCATTTCTTCTGCCAGAAAATCCGGCATAATAATTGTTCGGTTACTCTTTTGCGTTTTGGGTGTTCCTATGTGGTCTTTTCCCTCTAGCTTCTGAAATGTCTTATTAATTCGTACCGTCTGTTTTGCGAAATCAAAATCTTCTCTTGTAAGAGCCAGCAGTTCCCCCTCTCTTATTCCGCACCAGTAAAGCATTTCAAACGCATAGTATGACCTCGGTTTATTTGCTACCGCTTCAATAAATCGCTGAAACTCTTCCTTTGTCCAGAATTTCATTTCTTTGTCAAACTGTTTTCCCATTGTTCCCGCCTGTCTGGCTGGATTAGCTGAAAGTCCGTAAAGGTTCATCGCATGATTAAAGATTGCGCTTAACTGTGCATGGATGGTGCGAAGATAATCCTGTGAATGACCTTTGCCCTTTCCATTTTTGAAAGAAATCATTTCATTCTGCCATTCTATAACGTCTGCTGCTGTAATCTCTTTCAGCTTTCTATCCTTGAAATAGGGGAGAATCTTTTTCTCGACAATATGCTGTTTTGTCAGAAACGTACTTTTCTTCACTCTTTTTTCTTCATTTGCCATATACATTTCTACAAACACACCAAAACTCATATCCAGATTACGGTCTTTCTTTAGATCAAACTGCCGTTCCCATTCCTGTGCATCTTTTTTCTTCTCAAAACCACTTTTGTGCTTCTGTTTTCGTTTCCCGGTGTAGTCATAGTAATAACTATACGCATCCCACTTACCCGTCACTTTATTTTTATGAACCGACATTTCCACACCCCCTACTCATTTAATCCGTACATCCTTTCCTTGAAATATTTCCTGCTGACTCTGCCGGGAATAATCTGATAGCCTTTTTCGGCAAGTTCTTTGTTGAATTGCTGGATTAGCTTATAGGCATAAGGTTTCGACACGTCCAACATATCCACCACTTCACTTGCATTAATAAATAAGTTTTTCTCCATACATTATCCACCTTTCATTTTATTTGCTAACATTTCATTTCTGAAATGTATATCTGCATTATAATATTTCATTTCTGAAATGTCAATAGTTTTCATTTCATTTTTGAAATGTGTGTGGTATACTGGTTATACTTAGGAAATGTACATATATCTTGAAAGGATGATAAGTGATGACTGTTGGTGAGAAAATCAGAAAATTTAGAACGGAACAGAATCTACTACAAAAGGATTTGGCGCAAAAGTGCCGCATGAGCGAATCCGCCATAAGAAACTACGAATTAGGCAACCGCACCCCCAGCCCGAAACACCTTGAAGTTATTGCTTCTGCTCTTGGTGTGAGTGTATTTGCTATTTCCGAGCCAAACTTAAATAGCGAACTCGGTGTTATGCACGCTTTGTTTGAAATGGAAGAAAACTACAATTTAAAAGTGGTAGAAGAAAATGGCATGTATTACTTACAGGCTGCCCCAAAAAAGAGAGGACAAGCCAGCATATCAGACCTTATCATTGAATGGGGAGAAGCGAATAAAAAGTATCAAGCTGGAGAAATAACCAAAGAAGAATATTCCCACTGGAAAAATACTTTCCCTGAAAGTATAGCAATAAACAGGCAGAAATAATTCATCAAAAATGCATTGCACATATGGATATTACAGAAAGTCTTACTAAAATCTTACTTTTCGGGTAGCAGAAAACCCCGCAAGCCTTGCAATTACTGGCTTGCGGGGTTTTAACCCTCTACTCAAACTCAATCGTAGCCGGCGGTTTCCCCGTACAATCATACATAACCCGATTAATATGCTTCACCTCATTCACGATCCTGTTTGACGCCTTCCCAATCACATCCCAGGGAATCTCCGCACTCTCAGCGGTCATGAAGTCAGTAGTAGTAACCGCCCTCAGCGCCACTGCATAGTCATAGGTTCTCTCGTCACCCATAACGCCCACAGACCGCATATTAGTCAACGCCGCAAAATACTGTCCAATCTCCTTATCCAGCCCTGCATTGGCGATTTCCTCGCGCCATATAGCGTCAGCCTCCTGCACCATCTCCACCTTTTCTGCGGTTACTTCTCCAATGATCCTGATTCCAAGCCCGGGACCGGGGAATGGCTGACGGAACACCAGATAATCCGGAATTCCCAGTTCAAGACCAGCCCTACGCACCTCATCTTTAAACAGGTCACGGAGCGGCTCAATGATCTCCTTAAAATCAACATAATCCGGCAGTCCACCTACATTGTGGTGAGATTTTATCACAGTGGACTCTCCGCCCACTCCGCTCTCCACAACATCAGGATAAATGGTACCCTGCACTAAAAAGTCAACTGTTCCAATCTTCTTAGCCTCTTCCTCAAATACCCGGATAAATTCTTCACCGATAATTTTTCTCTTATCTTCCGGCTCTTCCGCGCCTTTTAATCTCTCATAAAATCGTTCCTGTGCATTGACTCTGATAAAGTTCAGGTTATAAGGCCCCTCCGGTCCGAATACTGCCTCAACTTCATCCCCTTCGTTCTTCCTTAAAAGCCCGTGATCCACAAACACACAGGTAAGCTGATTACCAACCGCCTTTGACAGCATAACAGCCGCCACAGAAGAATCCACGCCGCCTGAAAGCGCACACAGCACCTTGCCGTCTCCAACCTTCTCACGGATGGCTTTGATACTCTCCTCCACAAAAGAAACCATCTTCCAGTCACCGGAGCATTCACACACATTATAAACGAAATTGGAAAGCATCTTCTTTCCTTCCTGTGTATGCAGCACCTCCGGATGGAACTGAACGGCATAGAGATTCTTTTCCGTATTCTGCACTGCCGCCACCGGGCAGTCTGATGTATGGGCAATGATATCAAATCCCGGTGCCTCTTTTGCAATATAGTCATTATGACTCATCCAGCAAATTGTCTTCTCGGACACATTCTCAAACATCTTGGAAGACTGTTCCACCGTAACCTCAATCTTTCCATATTCCCTGACAGGCGCTGTGCCTACTTGGCCGCCTAACAGATGCATCATCAGCTGCGCACCATAGCAGATTCCCAGAACCGGAATTCCCAGCTCAAAGATTTCTTTTGTATATGTGGGAGAATCCTCCAGATACACGCTGTTAGGACCACCTGTAAAAATAATTCCCTTAGGCTGGATTTCCTTTATCTTTTCAATATCTGTTTTGTAAGAATAAATCTCACAATATACATTACATTCCCGAACACGTCTTGCTATCAACTGGTTATACTGGCCGCCAAAATCAAGTACAATTACGGTTTCTCTCTTCAAAAAAGTGTCCTCCTGTTCTTTTGCATTCCTCAAAACTAGATTTCATTATAAAATATCCAGCTTCAATTTACAAGAAATTTTCCCTTCCATCTCATAAAAACAGAATATCTGACAAAAATCATCCCTGCAAATCCACATTCTTCGTGAACCTTACTTAACGGTACTTTAAACAGGGTTCACATGAACCATACAGTGTTTGACCAATGGGAATTCCTTTTCAATGGCGTCATGTACCTTCTGGGCAATCTCGTGTCCTTCCTCAAGAGAAAGGGTTCCATCAGCAGAAATCTCAATATCCACGTACATTTTTGCACCAAACAGCCTGGTATGCAGCATATCAATACTCAATACCCCTGCCTGTTTTGAGATAATACCGCGCATCTGCTCTAATGTCTCATCATCACATGACTTATCCACCATCTTATCCACTGCGTCCTTAAATATATCATAAGCTGCTTTTCCGATAAACAGGCAAATGATCACGCTTGCTATAGGGTCTAAAATAGGATATCCCAATCTTGCTCCCAAAATACCGGCAAATGCGCCAATAGACGAAAGCGCATCCGAACGATGATGCCACGCCTCCGCCATCAAAGCTCCGGAATTGATTTTCTTAGCCGCCGCTCTGGTATACCAATACATCCATTCTTTGAACACAATAGAAACAACCGCTGCCACAAGCGCAATAACTCCCGGAATTGCCGCATCTCCACTGTTTCCCTTTATAATCTTCTCCAGACCGCTGATTCCGATTCCAAGTCCTGTAGCCAGCAGGATCACTGCCAGCACAATGGCTGCCACACACTCCAGTCTGTCGTGTCCATACTGATGATCCGCATCTGATTTTCTTTTGGAAATGCTGACCCCCAGCACCGCAATGATGGTTCCGAACACATCTGATGCTGAGTGTACCGCATCAGAGATCATAGCACCGGAATGTCCTATAATACCTGCAAGCAGCTTGAAAAGAGACAGAAGTACATTACCTGCCACACTAACTCCGGATACATGAAGTGCAATTTTCTTTGCCTTTTCATCCGATACAAATTCTTTCTTTACCTGTTCCATTTTAAATCCTCCCCGGTATTGATTCTTACTACTGCATAACTTTCTCTGCCGCTTCTTAATACCCGGGCTGTTTCCACCCATTTAAAAAGCACCTGCGGAACAATAAAGTAATCTACTGTCCCACAGATGCCATTGTTCATCTGCTGTCACTAAAAGTGACCCGGCTATACGGATGGCCTGCATCCGTGCCTGCTCAGTTTGTACTGTAGTTTACATGCAGTGCAAAGAAGTTTATGTTATTTTATGCCAGAGCAGGCCTATTAGTCAATGCTAATTTTTTATTTAATTTTCTGTCTCTAATTCTTTGATCACAATGCCCATCCGTTTTGCGCATACAATCGCCTGAGACATGTTGAGCACTGCGCCTCTCAGTTCTTCCTTGCCGTCAGAAATGATGATCCTGTCCATATCACAATCAGACATATCCACACCCTTGAGAGCCGTCTTGAAAAAGCTGGCGCCGGCAAAATTTACCTGATGCAGATCCAGATTATCCAGTCCGCATTTACTCAGACTCGACTCCTCCAGATTTGTATCTTTTATTCTGACATAACTCATTCTGGACGCATCCAGATTCATATCTGAAAGATTGCATTCCAGAAATGTCACATGCCGCATAATGCTGCCGTAAAAGTCGGCTCCAACAGCCTTGCAGGACTGAAAGGAACATCTTTTAAAATAGACATCCGTGAGGCTTGTGTTGGAAAAATCGCAGTTTTTAAAACGTACATCAGTAAAACTGGCTTCATCAAAGAAACAACTTATAAATTTACAGTTTTCAAAAGCCATCTTTTTGAAACGGAGCAGTTTTCCGTCAAACTTAGTGATAAACACTCCCTTAAAACAGCATCCCGTAATCTCTTCCTCAGATACTTTGGCAGCTTCCAGTACAGAAGAAACATTTTCTGTGACTGGCAGTTTTACAGGCGCTTTTGGTTCTTGAAACATTTTACTGTTCATATTTTACCTACATTTCTCTTTCGTCTTAATCTGTAACTTTAACGCAACTATTCAGTGACTCCCCACATTCATTTTTTGTTCTTAACTGTCAAGGTACTGAACAATCACACTTTAACCACAAATATCCCCACTTTTAACCTCAACCTTTGGAATTATTCCCATTCAATCGTAGCGTTTGGCTTCGGACTCATATCATAGCAGACACGGTTTACATTTTTAACTTCCTTCATGATACGGTCAGTGATCTTAAGAAGTATCTTCCAGTCAACTTCCTCAATAGTTGCTGTCATAGCATCCACTGTATTCACCGCACGGATGATCACTGGATATTCAAAACATCTGGCATTGTCACGTACTCCCACGGATTTGAAATCAGGAACAACCGTAAAATACTGCCATACTTTTTTATCCAGTCCTGCATTTTTGAACTCTTCACGCAGGATTGCGTCTGATTCACGTACCGCCTCGAGACGCTCCCTGGTAATGGCACCCAGACATCTCACGCCAAGACCTGGGCCTGGGAAAGGCTGTCTGTAAACCATTTCCTCCGGAAGTCCAAGCTCGATTCCACATGCACGTACCTCGTCTTTAAATAACTGTTTCAGAGGTTCAACCAGCTTAAACTGCAAATCCTCTGGCAGTCCTCCCACATTGTGGTGGGATTTTACCATCTTTGCAGTCTTAGTTCCGCTCTCCACAATATCAGGATAAATTGTTCCCTGTCCCAGGAACTCGATCCCTTCCAGTTTCCTTGCCTCTTCTTCAAAGACACGGATAAATTCCGCGCCGATAATCTTACGTTTCTGTTCCGGATCATCTACACCTGCAAGCTTCGTCAGGAAACGCTCTGAGGCATCCACATAGACCAGATTCGCATCCATCTGGTCTTTAAATACTTCCACTACACTTTCGGATTCTCCTTTGCGCATAAGGCCGTGATTTACATGGACACATGTGAGCTGTTTGCCGATAGCCTTGATCAAAAGAGCTGCCACTACAGAACTGTCCACGCCGCCTGATAACGCCAGAAGAACTTTTTTATCTCCAACCTGTTCTCTGACGATCTCAATCTGGTCAGCAACAAAATTTTTCATATTCCAATTTGTTTCCGCTTTGCAGGTATCAAAAACAAATTTTTTCAGAATCTCTGCCCTCTGTTCTTCACTCAGATCCTGGTATTTCTCACTGCAGGCTGCCGGCTCATGATCAATTGCCATTACCGGACTGCCAGCTTCGTAAATCTCCTGTCTTACATCAATACGGACGCCGTCAACCATATGGTTCGGCCCGCCGTTAATTATAATTCCTTTCACATTAGGGAGCTTCTCCAGCTCTTCTTTGGTAATATCGTGGGGATAAATCTCACTGTACACACCCATAGCACGGATTTCTCTGGCCAGTACGGTGTTTTCTGTGCTTCCCAGGTCAAGAATGACAATCATATCCTGTTTCATCAATACGTTCTCCTTTTGTATTTTCATATATTACACTGCCGAGGATGCATGCACCCACAGCAGATGTATACACTCAGACAAGTGACTGGTGCTGCCATTTTCCTCTTGCATAGCGGACGGTAAAGCAAACCGCACGAAACAGCCAGTCAATGGTCATAGCCACCCACACGCCAAACACTCCCCAATGCAGCTTCACTCCCAGCAATACCGAAAATCCAATACGGAAGATCCACATGGAAATGATCGCCAGAAGCATAGTAAAACGCACATCCGCTGCTGCACGCAGAGTATTGGGCAGCGAAAAAGACAGTGGCCATATAGTCACAACACATATAGAATGATAGATCAGTATTTTATAAGCATAGCCGCTTGCCTCCGCTGATAACCCGTATGCCTTGATGATAAAGGGCATTACAAGCATAAGCAGTATATTTATTCCTATCAGCGAAATATATGCAACCTTCATCAGCTTCTTCGTATAATAATGCACCTGTTCAAAATCATTTGCGCCGACACACTGGGCACCCACGGTCAACAGTGCAAAACCAATGGACATTCCCGGCAGAACTGCAAATGTCGCTACATTATTTGACACAGCATTTGCCGCGATAGATGCAGTTCCGAATCCAGTCACAATACTCAGCACCAAAATCTTTCCCAACTGGAACATGCTGTTTTCCAGGCCGTTTGGTATGCCGATATAGAGTATTTTCTTAAGAAGCATCCAATCTGTTTTAAACGAAAACGGATGGTGGATATGCAGAACTCTGCTCTGATTATTTATAAGGCATAACATAACTACACAAGCCACACCTCTGGATACCAAAGTAGGTATCGCCACTCCTTCCACACCTCTGTGGAATCCATAGATCAGCAGTGCATTTCCTCCCAGGTTAATAGCATTCATAAGCAGCGATGTCTTCATTGCAATAGTTGAATTTCCCATTGCACGAAAAATAGAAGCTCCTGCATTGTACAAAGCAATCATAGGAACAGACGCAAAAACGATCAGCAGATAGACATTACAGTTGTACATAACATCTGCTTCAATTTTGCCAAATATTCCATTGATGATCAGGTTCTTCCCCAGATATCCAAGCACCATAATGATGCAGGACGCTTTCAGGGTAAAAGACAGCAGTTGGTTAGTTGCCAGGCAGGCATTCTCAGTTTTCTTTTTCCCGATGAATTGTCCTGCGATAACGGCTCCTCCTGTAGCCAGTGCTGTAAAAATGTTGATGATCAATACCATGACCGTATCGATCAATGATACACCTGACACGGCAGCCTCACCAACGCTGGCCACCATGATAGAATCGGCAAGTCCTACAAACGCCTGCAGAAACTGGTCGATAATCAGCGGTATGATCAGCTTCCGCAAATCCGCATTTGAAAAGAATCGATTCATTTGTTTTCCCCTCACAGTAAGCTTTTGTATTTTGATAGGAACAATTATACGCCCATATTTTCCTCAAAACAAGAGTCTCTTTCGTTATTTTTGCACCTTGTGCAGATATTTTTCCCGGGTAGCCATACCACCGCGGATATGACGTTCCTGCTTGTTCACGTCAAGGACCCTGCGGGCGCACTTGGCCAGTGAAGGATTAAGCTGCAGCAGACGCTCTGTAACGTCTTTGTGTACCGTGCTTTTACTGACCTTGAACTCTCTGGCTGTCTGACGGACAGTTGCGTTGTTTTCAATGATGTAGTTGGCTATGGATATAGCACGTTCTTCTATATAACTTTTCAAGGAAAAATCTCCCGGAAACGTTGTTTTTACAATGTATGCCGGGAAATTTGGTTGTATGTCAATGCAAATTATTACTTAATGTATGGGTGGATGAAAAACTTTTGTAGCGTAAACAGTATTCGGTTAATGAATTGATAGAAATATAATTTCATTTATAAAAATCGAAAATGAAATAAAGCCTACTTTAGTAAGAGAAGCTTAAATTTCAATCCACATTACTGCGAAGGCGAAGACTAACGATTGCTATTCTTGCCTGTCGATGAGTATAATTTCATCCACGTCAACGCGAAGGTGACGACAAAGGCAGTTATACACAGATTGCTGCATTTGCATTTCAATCCACGTCACCGCGAAGGTGACGACGCCATTTTAGGCGTTCTTCTAATAGGAGATCCAGATTTCAATCCACGTCACCGCGAAGGTGACGACGATTCCAACAACTTCCTCCTCAATATCCACAGACATTTCAATCCACGTCAACGCGAAGGTGACGACTCATGCCTGCAATACTCTGATATCTATTTTGGGAATTTCAATCCACGTCACCGCGAAGGTGACGACGGAAGTATTAACGTGGCAGGCGCGCACAAAGAGATTTCAATCCACGTCACCGCGAAGGTGACGACACAATAGTTATTCTCGTTTAGCATGCACTTTATGATTTCAATCCACGTCACCGCGAAGGTGACGACGCCAGCAAACATATGAGATGGATCATTCGCATGAAATTTCAATCCACGTCACCGCGAAGGTGACGACGGGACGACGGTTACAACGCCGAACACCGAACAGACATTTCAATCCACGTCACCGCGAAGGTGACGACGGGTATGAAAACGATGGAATCTTCGACGAATTAATATTTCAATCCACGTCACCGCGAAGGTGACGACCCATAGTGCTCAATTAGTTCAAAAATGTTTACGGATTTCAATCCACGTCACCGCGAAGGTGACGACCATTCCCTCCCTTCAAACCAGCTATTGGCATACCCATTTCAATCCACGTCACCGCGAAGGTGACGACGGAAGGACTGGATTAAGTGGTTCAAGGAGCACAGATTTCAATCCACGTCACCGCGAAGGTGACGACTCAGACAGCCCATATAGAACAGGTCGATATTCAATTTCAATCCACGTCACCGCGAAGGTGACGACTTTTACATGGATGACATTCTGATATTAGGAACGAGATTTCAATCCACGTCACCGCGAAGGTGACGACGTGGCCTCCAGGATTATCCCCTGGGGTAAGCAATAATTTCAATCCACGTCACCGCGAAGGTGACGACCTTGCATACATCAAGATGCACTACAACAGTAAGCAATTTCAATCCACGTCACCGCGAAGGTGACGACGTGTATCTGGCAATCGCCATGGGCTTTTCTCCTGAAATTTCAATCCACGTCACCGCGAAGGTGACGACAAAATTCTTCATCTCTTGCCTGAAAGACTGCATGATTTCAATCCACGTCACCGCGAAGGTGACGACGTTTCATCACAGATGTGATCACCCTCGCCAATCGATTTCAATCCACGTCACCGCGAAGGTGACGACTCACTGTGTTTTTATGACCGGATGTGATCCGGTTATTTCAATCCACGTCACCGCGAAGGTGACGACGCTTTTGCATTTAATCCTAGAGCTGCGGCTACAATTTCAATCCACGTCACCGCGAAGGTGACGACCGGTCCAGGTCTTGCCGCCATCTTTAGACCAGAAATTTCAATCCACGTCACCGCGAAGGTGACGACACGCTGTATCCTCTCTTACGCAATTCTGCGATAAACATTTCAATCCACGTCACCGCGAAGGTGACGACAGGTAAAATGGTCGATAATTATTTTGTTCAATTTATTTCAATCCACGTCACCGCGAAGGTGACGACATTTTCCGATATAACGAACAAAACATACGGCCATAATTTCAATCCACGTCACCGCGAAGGTGACGACCCGTGGCCCTCTCGAAATTACCGACACCTGGGAGATTTCAATCCACGTCACCGCGAAGGTGACGACAGCAAAAATACCTAAATACCCCCACCACTTTTTGTATATAATATCACATCTTCCCACTATTTACAATTAAAAACACGACTCTCCACCTCTTTTCATCATTCCCCCCACCTCTTTTCACCTCAATATCAGGTGCGAATTCCCCTGCAAATTCCTGTTCACTCCCGATTCGCACAAAAACCTCCGCCTTCTTACACTTGACATCTCCTCCATCCGCGTATAAGGTATACTAAAACCACCATTATCCAACATCATCCCCAAAGGAGGCCTCACTTGAACTACACACTATATCAACTTCTATGGTTTTTCTTACTCTATTCCTTCATCGGCTGGGCTATTGGAACGTCAGTTGCAGCAGTCAGGGAACATCGGTTTATTGACGTTGGTTTTCTGTTCGGACCTTATTGTCCGGCTTATGGCTTCGGCGCAGTAGCTTTTGCGGTATTTTTGCCTGAACTTAAGAACCACCTGTTTTTTCTTTTTCTAGGCGGCGTTATCCTTTCATCTGCTATCACATTTTCCACTGGTTTCGTTCTGGAAAAGATATTCCATCGAAAATGGTGGGACTATTCACGGAAAAGATTTCAGTTTGGTGGTTATGTCAACCTTCCATACACTGTCGTATGGGGTCTTTCCGCCGTAGCATGTATCTCATTGGTGAATCCCGCACTGATGGAACTGCTCGCTCTTATCCCTTCCAACCTGGGCACTATACTGCTGATCATCCTGTACACGATCCTCTGTCTGGATCTGGCAGGCACTGTGACTGCTATCAAAGCCGTTCATTCCCGGCTGAGAAAACTCTCCATCATTGAAGATGTATCTGAAAACCTGCAGAAAGCAGCAGATGTCATGGGCGAGGGACTTACCGGCTGGATGCAGAAACACATAGCTAAAGCCTATCCAAGCCTGGAAGCCAAGGAACTGCTGGCTGCCCGTCAGGAAAAAGAACGTCTGCTTGAAGCCGCCAAAGAACGGGCCGGAGTATTTGCCGTTGGCTGCTCTTTCTATAAATTGGTCTGCCTGTTTTTCCTGGGTGCGTTTCTTGGAGACATTACGGAAACCATTTTCTGTCTGGCAACTACCGGGAAATTAATGAGCCGAAGCAGTGTAGTCTACGGTCCATTCAGTATTGTATGGGGGTTAGGCTGCGTACTGCTGACTGCCATTTTATATCAATATCGAAACCGCAGTGACAGTTATATTTTTATCTTCGGCACCATATTAGGCGGAGCCTATGAATACATATGCAGTGTCTTCACCGAACTTGTCTTCGGTACTGTATTCTGGGACTACAGCGGCATCCCTTTTAACCTGGGAGGCCGTATCAACCTGCTGTACTGTTTTTTCTGGGGTATCGCCGCAGTCGTATGGCTGAAATACCTTTATCCCCTCCTGTCCTCACTGATAGAAAAAATCCCGCAAAAAGCCGGCATTCCTATTACCTGGCTGATGATCTTATTTATGATATTCAATATAATTATGTCAGGCCTTGCCCTTAACCGGTACACAGAACGCCATTCCCACATATCTGCTCCTGAAAATGCTGTCACTCGTTTCCTGGATAAACATTTTACCGATGAACGTATGGAGCATATTTACCCAAATGCTATATTAGTTGATGACTAAACACAGTCTGATTCCCCTAAAGGTCAAAGAAAAAAGACAAGTATCCGGAATTACTTCCGCATCTTGTCTTTTTCCCTGGAGTATGTCTGACAGGGCATCCTCTCTATTTTTTCTTTCCGCAGCAATGCTTATATTTTTTTCCTGAACCGCATGGACAGGGATCATTCGGATATACTTTTTTCCTCCGCTCTTCCTGGAAATCAATAATATCGGCTTTATCCCCGGGCATATCATCCACTGCACGAAATCCCAGCTTAGCTGCTGCCTTCTGCACTCTCTTTTTACTAATAGGCGAATCCATTTCCGCCGGCATATATCCACGATTTATATGCATACGTGTATGATTCCAAAGCCTCATAAAAATCTCGGCAAACTGATAAAAGTCCTCACCATCCATTATGACGATTTCCCTCTGCAGATAATCTATAACATCCTGCATCTGTCCTCCACAACGGATAATACGCTGAATATTTCTGCACAATTCCCTGGCATCCTCTTCTTCCTCCTCCATAAATTCCACGAAAAAATCTGCCAGTGCATCCATATATCTGTCAAAAGGAACGTAAAAATAATTTCCTAAAGTCTGTATCTCTTCTTTTGTAGGATTATAATAAGGCTTGATTCCCTGACTCTTCTTTAGCTGCTGCATTCTGTCTTCTTCCAGCAATGTCTCCTGGACCAGTTCGCTGCCAACTATCTCAAATATCTTCAAAAATCCAGGAATTTGATAACAGAATTCCCGCAGTTCTGTCTCTGAAATGATATTTCCGGTATTCTCTTTATACACGGAAATCACTCGTTCCAAAGGACAGATTCCATACAGCTCCACACAGGCATTGATATGACATAAAATCCCCTGCACTCTTCTCCGCTCTTTTTTCCATTCCTCATCGCAGTTTTTATTATAGGCTGCCTTTACATCTTCCGGAACGTATACCTCTCCAAGGTAGGTGGCTCCCGCATATCCACATTCTATAAGTCCCAGCACTTCTTCACACTCATCCACCCCTGTGTTCTCTTTATCCATCAGCTCCATTTCCATATCGTTCACGTACATAAGGCATCTGCACATGACTTCCTTAGACAAAAGGTTCTGATATACAAAATCAATTAAATCTTTCTTCAGTAACTTCCTGAATCCGGAAAGCCCATGTAATTTACAAATTTCAATCAGGTCATCTTTCCGGTATTCTTCCAGAATATCCCTCAGCTTTGCGCCCATTATGTTTGAGTCCAATGCTTCTTTCAGCTCCATGTATTTAGCGGTATAATCCTTCAACATATCTTCCATTTCAGAAAGTCTTTCACTCATCAAAGTTCCATTTTTTCTGTCAACTTCGCTTTCCTTGGCTCCCTGAATTGTCTTAAAGCCGCCGCCTTTCTCCATGATCTCCTCATAAATCTCATTCTGCAGCATAGGCTTGCTTTTTTTCTTTTCTAAAGCCATACGTTTCAAAGATTCGTTTACTTCATTCAAATCATAATCCCGTGTAAAATGTCCTTCTGTCCATGCCTTCATATTTTCATGTTCTGGATGGGAAGGATCCTTTAAAATCTCCTGTAGATCATAATATCTATAGATACCTCCACAGTCCTCAAATGGTGTCTCTCCTTTATACTTCAAAACAACCGGATAGGAAGGTCCGTAATCCTCTATGACCTTTTCAATAGTCACTCTATGTTCCCAATAATCCCCAAAATCATATATATAGGAAAACCAATCCTCCTGCTCCATAAAAGGATCTATAATTGTTTCAGATGCCTCCAGTTGTTCTTCCTCTCCCAAACCTATAAAATCCTCATATTTCTCTTTTATATTTAACCGGAGATGATAAAATTCAAATTTGAACAAATGATATCCACACCATCCCATAACACCGTTGAGCACAATACTTAACTGAGAAAAACTCAACCCTGCCGGAACAATAAACCGTCTCCAGATTGGCGGGGGTGAATTCTTGATCGCTATTTTCATCTGATATGCTTTCATGAGGAAACTCCTTTTTAACTATAAGTATTTTACGACTCAAGGCATATGCCAGCCGATACATTGATACACCTATGTATTCTCATATCGGTATGATCATATATGTCAAATTCATGGTTTACAGTTCCCGCAGGCCTCGTATCCATTGTCCGTCAATTCATCCTTACTACCTTTATAATAAGCTTTATTTTCCTCCTTCATTCCCTTCAGGGAAGAACAGGAGGGCAGATGGATCTTCTTTGTATGTGTGTTCAGCACATAGTCGCAGTTCTCCGCGTCGCTGTTATTCTCTTCTACATATGGTTCCTCTTTATCACCGGATGCCGTCCTTGTACCCGGTGTATAATCATTGCACGGCTCCTGTTCCCAGGATATTGTTTTTCCATCACTGTGCAGAATGACTGTTCCCTGTTTGTCTGTGCGGAACACTGGAATCCCAGCCTCCTCCAACAGCCCCATGGTATCCTGCCTTGGATGTCCGTAGCTATTGCCGTCTCCGCAGCTTATCACTGCATAGGAAGGTGACACACGCTCCAAAAAGCCGCTGCTCAGATAAGAGCCATGGTGGTTCAGAAGAAATACATCTGCCGCAATATCCACACCGGATTCCATGGCCTCTCTTTCACCTGTTTTCCCCATATCACCTCCAAAAAAGAAGCGATTTTCCCCATTTTCCACGATCACTCCCACCGAATCCTCATTTTCATCCTGGTGTCCATAAAAAACAGGAGAAATAACTCGCACAGAAGCACTTCCAAGAGAAAAGACATCGCCCTGGGATGGATGAGTCTCCTCATACCCTTGTTTGTCCATAGCCTGCTGATAGGATTTATAAATGGAAGAATCCGTCTCATAATCCGCTGTGATGACTTTTCCCGCAGGGAACTGATAAAGTGCACCAATGGTCCCTGCCAAATGGTCCTCATCAAAGTGAGAGATCAATATATAGTCCAATGCCTCAACATTCTGCCGTTTCAAATAACTGACTACAAAGGAAGAAGCTTTTCTATTTCCGCCGTCTATGAGCATATAATGTCCCTGGGACTCCAAAAGAACAGCATTTCCCTGACCCACATCCAGATAATGAACATTCAGCCGACCATCTGTTTTTTCACCATTTTTGACTGCCTGCTCACCATCTGCTGTCTGTCCATCTTCAGCCGACTGCTGACCTGTTCCCTGCTCGTTTCCAGCCGCAGTCTCGCTTCCCGCTTCCGGTCCATTTCCCGCCGACTGCTGACCTGTCCCCTGCTCGTCTCCGGCCGCAGCCTCACTTCCCGCTTCCGGTCCATTTCCCGCAGTCTGTCCCGCAGAACTGCATCCCGTCATAAGAAGCGCCAGGACTATCAGCCCCGCTATAAGATTTTTCCATTTCTTCATTTCAATAAATTCCTTTCCTGTCTTACCAATGATGCCGGATCATCCGTCTGTATTTTCATTAAATCATCTGCTTTTACTGCACTTTTTCATACATTTTTTGATACGCTTTTTGATACACCTTCTGCACACTCTCACTAAAGCAGATCATAAGAATCTCTTCTATATCGGGATATTTCTCCAATCCCTCCCGGATGGCATTTACAGCTATCTCAGATGCCTGTTCCAAAGGATATCCGTAAATACCTGTGCTGATAGAAGGAAATGCCAGGGTTCTGCATCCATATTCATGTGCCAGACGGATACAGTTTTCATAACAATTTTTCAGCAGTTCCGGCTCCCCGAAGGCACCCCCGTTCCAGATTGGCCCCGGTGTATGGATCACATATTTTGCTGGCAATTGATACCCTTTTGTTATTTTTGCCTGACCCGTCTCACACCCTCCCAGTCCCCTGCACTCTTCCAGAAGCCCGGGGCCTGCTGCCCTGTGAATCGCCCCGTCGACACCGCCTCCTCCCAAAAGAGAACAATTTGCGGCATTTGCAATGGCATCCACATGATACGTTGTGATGTCACCCATCTCAATCTTAAATCTTCCCATAACTAACCGCTCCTTTCCTATCCTGCCAACTGCCGTTTTTTCATCATCTGCCGCAGTTTACACCAGCAGACGAGATGGGCTGCTGCTGTTATGGCCCAGGTTATAGGATACGACAGATATAAAACAAACAGACTGTGCTGCCACATAAATATGGTAAATATCCAGATGATCCTAAGTCCGCAGGCTCCTGTCAGAGACACCAGCATAGGAAGAACTGAATATCCCATACCGCGCAGACTTCCCACCAGAACCTCCATGATACCGCAGAGAAAATAAGGCAGACATATGATTTTAAGCCTCTGTATTCCGTAGGCGATCACCTCTGCGTCTGAGGAATAAATACCCAGAAGATGCGGCGAAAAGAATACCATGAGACATCCGAAAGTCCCGCCGATCACTGTCACCAGTACCAGACATCTCCATAAGATCTGGCTGATCCGCTTCTGATTCCCGGCACCCACATTTTGACTGGTAAAACTTAATGTCGCCTGATAGACAGCATTCATAGAGGTATATACAAACCCCTCCAGATTGGATGCCGCCGTATTTCCGGCCATTGCAATGGCTCCAAAAGAATTTACCGATGACTGGATCAGCACATTTGATATGGAAAATATGGCGCTCTGCATCCCCGCCGGAAGACCGATACGCACAATATGCTTCAGCTTGTCTTTGTGAATTTTCAGCTTTCTCAGCTCCAGTCTGCACATTCCTTCTGTACGCATCAGACAGCGCAGGATCAGCAGTGCTGACACCGCCTGTGAGATAATGGTAGCCAGCGCCACACCTGCCACACCCAGACCGCATACAATAACGAAGAACAAATTCAACACCACATTGATAATTCCTGCAAGCAGTAAATAATAAAGAGGCCTCTGGGTATCCCCCGTGGCTCTCAGCACTGCCGCGCCGAAATTATAAAGCATCATAGCCGGCATGCCTACAAAGAAAATCCTCATATAGAGCACTGCCTGTCCCAGAACCTCCGGAGGCGTTGCCATCCATTCCAGCATAGGTCCGGCAAATGCCACTCCCAGAAATATGAGGATACAGCCGCAGACGATACTGAACAGAATAGACGTGTGCACGGTTTCACTGACATTTTTGGCATCCTTTGCCCCGCAGAACCTGCCAACCAGGACATTTGTTCCAATAGAACATCCGATAAATACATTGACAAAAAGCTGGATGAGAGAGCTTGTAGACCCCACTGCAGCTAGCGCATGATTTCCCGAAAACCTTCCCACCACCACAATATCCGCGGCATTAAATAAAAGCTGCAGAATACCGGATAAGATCAGGGGCACCGAAAACAACAGCAGCTTTCCCCAAAGCGGCCCGTTACACATATCTATCTCATATGACTTTTTCATCTTTCTCTTCCTTCTAAAACAGATAAAGCCCACACACAGACAGGGCTTCCCAGGTGCATTCTGTCTTTTATTTCTGCTGTCCCGGTACCCGTGTATTTCACTGATATAAGTTCATTTGAATCCTGGTTTGCGATCACCAGATATGTACTTTTGCACTCTCTGTCTTCTGCCGCGGCAAAACAGCGAGGTGTCTTCCCTCCGGAAGAAATACTGTCCGCAAACACCAATCTTCCCTCTCTGTCCAGATCATATACGCTGATATTGTCAGCTCCCCTATTGGATACATAAAGTTTATTCCCTGCATGATCTATGCGGATTTCCGCCGCTGTATTAGAAATTTCCCCATCTTCCTCTGTAAGTGTGGAAATATCCTGAACTGCCCGCGGTTCGCCGTTTTGACAGTCATATACCAATACCCTGTTCCCCATCTCCTGCACTACATAAAACATGGGCAGGACAGGGTGATAAACCAACATTCTCGGTCCGTAACCCGGCTCTGTCATCCAGGATTCTTCTTCTGTGAAGGTCCATCTTCCATCCTTCTCTCTGACTGCACAGCGGCTGATCTTATCCAGTCCCAGATCACATACAAGCACGCCTTCCGCAAACCGGCAGGGATGGACAGAGTGTACATGTGGGCCTTCCTGCCGCGTTTCATCAATAGAATGTCCGTGATGCTGTATTACCATAGCCGGCTCCAGAAAGCAGCCGTCCTTACCAATTCTATATGCGCAGACAGAACCGCTTCCATAATTGCTGATATACAATATCTCCTCCGCTTCATCCAGATACAGATGGCAGGGATCCGTTCCCATAGAAGGCTTCCTGTCAAGCAGCATTGCCGAACCGTCTTCTCCTGTCTCATAGACGCTCACAGCCCCGCTTTCAAGGCCTTCGTAATCTTCCAGCTCACTGACAGCGTAAATTCTCTTTCCGGCTTTATCTGTACAGACGTAAGAAGGGTTTTTAATCCCCTCTATGGTCTGTTTCAGCCTCATTTTACCAGATACCATATCTATTTCAGCCAGATATATTCCCTCTCCATTCCCTATAAAACGGCTTCCGTCACCAAATAAAACCGATTCCGTATAGGTACCGATCAAAAATTCCTGTTTCTTTTCTGACATTCTGTCTCTTCTCCCTCTCTACAGACTTTACTCAATATCCTGAGGATATCGGATTCCGCAGATTCCTCTGATCTCATCCAGTTCTCTCATGATCTGAAGGCTTTCCTCCCAGGGCATGACAGGACTCTCTGTCTGCCCTTCCTTCAGCATTTTCTGTACCTCCAACGCCTCATAGTGGTAACCGTTGCCTGCCACTTCAACCACTCTTTTTTCTTTCAGCATATCCGTGCGGAAATCTTCATTCGGCTCAAACAGATATACCGTATTGGGACGCCAGAAATAAGGAATCTCCAGTTCCGCCTTATCTGTGATGATCACTGCCCTGTTGTCCACTTTTCTGTTGATGGAGAAGACCATATCTGCCAGACATCCGCAGGGATACGTCATCTGGATGCATGTGTTTAGATCTACTGTCTCCTCATTCTTTTCAGACCACGCATGTATCACCTCCGGCGTCTCTCCCAGAAGATACTGTGCGACACTCACACCGTAGACACCCACGTCAAGAAGTGCTCCGCCTCCAAGTTCTGCCTCAAACAGACGTCTTGTCTCCGGCTTTGCAGGCCCGCCGAATGTAAAATGCATATTGTGTACTTTTCCATATACGCCCTCCTGGATTTCCTTTCTCAGCTCCCTCATCACAGGGATAAACCTCGTCCACATAGCCTCCATGAAAAAAGTGTGATTTTCTCTGGCCAAACAGAGGAGTTCCTCCAGTTCCCGAGCGTTCATTGTCACCGGTTTTTCACACAGCACAGGCTTTTTTGCCTCCAGGCAGGCCTTCACACAGGCCAGATGCTGGGGATGGATAGTCCCCACATACACAGCATCAACATTCTCATCACTCACCAATTCTTCATAAGAACGGCAGTATTTCTTTGCCTGTATCCCATAGTCATTTCTCCCTGACTTAGATGCCAGCACTTCCACCTGCATATCCGCCACTTCTTCCAATCCCCTGGCAAACTGCGATGATATAAAACCTCCGCCCATAATTCCCCATCGAAACATATAGATTCCTCCTCGTCCATTCATTATTGCTGTCCACAATGCCGCTTCAGTCCTTTACAAGGCAGGCATCTGTGAACAACAACTATTCAACTGCTGTCTATTTTTTTTATTATACCACAAACGGACAGACGGGAATATACTTTCCCGCCTGTCCGTTAAAATTAACTGTGAAGGTACTGAACAGTCACCCTCCACCAGACATATCAGCCCGCACCGTATGCGCGTTCTCTGTCCTTTTCCTTATAATGATGTGCTTCTTCAAGCATCATATCTTTTACCTTCATCAGACGAATCTGTGTACTTCTCTCACTCTCGTCCAACTTCATGGTAATATACTTAATATTCTGTTGCGTCTCCGGAATAATTACATGTTCCAGAGCGTTTACTCTGCGTCGGGTCTTCTCAATCTCGGAAGCCATAAGCTGGCAGGATTTTTCAATCTCAGCAAGCTTGAGCATATCCGGCAGGATATCTGCCAGAGATTTCACCGCGCCATCCAGGTCGCCTGACGTGAAGGCAAAACCGTAGGAATAGATGTCATTTGCATCCGCGGTTCTGGTCTGGGACTGGAAAACGGGAATATCAACACTCATGACATTCCTCTTGCCAGTATCCAGATACACCTCCTGTTTCGGCGCCATCAGCGCTGTGTTCAACGTCTGTTCGGACATGCCGGCCTTTGCGATCACGAAGTTCTTGTTAGCCTCTTTAATACCCTCTTCCACTTTCAGGCGCAGAGCCATGTTCTCTCTTGCCAGATCCAGGAACTGACGCATAAGCTCATCACGTTTATCCTTCAGGAGTTTATGCCCCTTGACGGCAGTGACCAGCTTCTTTTTCTGCTTGGTAAGCTCCATTCTGGTAGGATTTACCTGGGTAGATGCCAAGACAATCACCTCTTTCTATGCTTTTTTAAGGCACGGCAGGTTTTTCCGGCCTGCCGCACCGCCGGCATTATTGTTTACCGTAATATTCATCAAGGAATTTATCATCAATACGTTTCAGCTCGCTCCTCGGCAGTATGGAGAGCAGCTTCCAGCCGATACGCAGGGTCTCCTCAATATCGCGGTTAGCCATATAACCCTGTGAGACATATTCCGCCTCAAAGGCATCCGCGAATTTTGCATAGATAAGGTCAATATCAGAAAGTGCCGCCTCACCAAGGATTGTCATCAGCTCTTTTGCCTCTTTACCACGGGCATAAGCAGCGAATAACTGGTTCATGGTGTTTGCGTGGTCAGCACGTGTCTTGCCTTCACCGATACCTTTATCTTTCAGTCGTGACAGAGATGGCAGAACATCGATCGGCGGTGTAACGCCCTTTCTGTAAAGCTCACGGCTTAAGATGATCTGACCCTCAGTGATATATCCGGTAAGGTCAGGGATCGGATGGGTTTTATCATCCTCAGGCATGGTAAGGATTGGGATCATGGTAATGGAACCATCGCTTCCCTTCTTACGTCCTGCTCTTTCATACATGGTTGCAAGGTCTGTGTACATATATCCCGGATATCCACGACGTCCCGGAACCTCTTTACGGGCTGCGGAAACCTCACGCAGGGCATCTGCGTAGTTGGTGATGTCGGTCAGGATTACAAGTACATGCATATCTTTTTCAAATGCGAGATATTCTGCTGCGGTAAGAGCCATCTTAGGTGTTGCGATACGCTCTACAGCCGGGTCATTTGCCAGGTTGATGAACAGAACTGTTCTGTCAATAGCGCCGGTCTCCTTAAAACTCTCAATAAAGAAGTTAGACTCCTCAAAGGTAATACCCAATGCAGCAAATACAACGGCGAAGTTCTCACCGGTACCACGAACCTTGGCCTGTCTTGCGATCTGAGCGGCCAACTGTGCATGAGGAAGACCTGATGCAGAGAAAATAGGCAGCTTCTGACCACGTACCAGTGTGTTCAGACCGTCGATCGCAGATACACCGGTCTGGATAAACTCTTCCGGGTACATCCTGGCAGCCGGGTTCATTGGCAGACCATTGATATCACGTCTCTCATCCGGAAGGATTTCCGGACCGTCATCGATAGGGCGTCCCATACCGTCGAATACACGGCCCAGCATGTCTTCAGACACACCCAGTTCCATGCTTCGTCCGAGGAAACGTACTTTACTGTCAGACAGGTTGATACCTGTTGAGCTTTCAAAAAGCTGTACCAGGGCATCACTGCCGTTAATTTCAAGTACACGGCAGCGGCGTGTCTCACCGCTTGCCAGCTCGATCTCACCTAATTCATCAAAATGTACATTTTCAACACCGCGCACCAACATCAGAGGGCCGGCAACTTCCTGTATGGTTCTATACTCTTTCGGCATTAGAAGTCCTCCTTCCCAAATACATTGGCAATGTCAGCAGCAAGTTCGTCCATTGTCACTTTATATTCTTTGTCCAGCTTGTCTTCCGTCACATATTTGAAACGTCCGATCTTCTCGCGGACATCCATCTTGATCAACCCCTGAATGTTGGCGCCTTTATCCAGCGCTTCCTTTGACTGCTCATAGAATGCGATAACCAGTTTCATAAGGAGATACTGTTTCTGCAGAGAACTGTAGGTATCTACCTCATGGAAAGAGTTCTGATGCAGGAAGTCCTCACGGATGGAGCGGGCAGCTTCCATTTTCAGACGGTCACCTGCTGAAAGTGCATCCATACCAACCATCTTAACGATTTCTTCCAGCTCTGCCTCATCCTGAAGAAGGCTCATCATCTTCTGACGATCTTCCATCCAGTCAGGAGCAACCTTCTCATTGAACCAGTCGGCCATGTTGTCCAGATACAGAGAGTAGCTGGTCAGCCAGTTGATCGCCGGGAAATGACGTTTGTAAGCCAGAGCGGAATCCAGTCCCCAGAATACCTTTACGATACGCAGGGTTGCCTGGGATACAGGCTCTGAAATATCACCACCCGGAGGAGATACAGCACCGATAACGGAAAGGGCGCCTTCTCTGTTGTCACTGCCCAGAGATACCACATGTCCGGCTCTCTCATAGAACTGTGCCAGACGGGAACCCAGGTATGCAGGATATCCCTCCTCACCCGGCATCTCTTCCAGACGTCCTGACATCTCTCTAAGAGCCTCTGCCCAACGTGATGTGGAGTCTGCCATCAGGGCTACGGAGTAACCCATATCACGGAAATATTCCGCGATGGTAATACCTGTATAAATAGAAGCCTCACGTGCCGCAACAGGCATATCTGAGGTATTGGCAATCAAAACGGTACGTTCCATCAGAGACTGTCCTGTCTTCGGGTCCTTCAGTTCAGGGAACTCGTTCAGAACGTCTGTCATCTCATTTCCACGCTCACCGCATCCGATATAAACCACGATATCGGCCTCAGCCCACTTTGCAAGCTGATGCTGGATAACTGTTTTACCGCTTCCGAATGGTCCCGGAACGGCTGCCACACCGCCTTTTGCGATGGGGAAGAACGTATCAACAACACGCTGACCGGTTACCAGAGGCATCTCCGGCGGCAGCTTTTTCTGATAAGGACGGCCTTTACGAACCGGCCATGTCTGCATCATGCCGACTTCCTTGTCACCGTCTTCGGTCTCAATGACAGCAACCATATCTTCTACTGTAAATTCACCGGCTTTGATCTCTTTTACTTTACCGTTGATCCCGTAAGGAACCATGATCTTGTGGTTTACAACGATAGTTTCCTGTACAGTACCGATAATATCGCCGTTCTGTACTACATCACCCACTTTAACAGTAGGCACAAAGTTCCACTTTTTATCTCTCTTCAGAGAAGGAACTTCAACACCTCTCTTTAAGTTCGTGCCGGAAACCTTCATAATCTCATCCAGCGGACGCTGGATACCATCGTAAATACTTGTGATAAGACCTGGTCCAAGTTCTACGGAAAGAGGTGCATTCATAGACTCTACCGGTTCGCCCGGTCCCAGTCCTGATGTCTCCTCGTATACCTGAACGCTGGCTTCGTCACCGTGCATCTCGATGATCTCACCAATCAGACGCTGGTTACTAACACGGACAACGTCGAACATATTTGAGTCCCTCATGCCCTCCGCGATAACCAGCGGCCCTGCAACTTTTTTAATCGTACCTTTGCTCATCGGAACGAATCACCTGCTTTCTAAAATAGTTCGTATCTGGTAACTGCTCACTACGTTCACAGTTACTGGCAAAATCCATATAAGCCCACCATAGGCCATGGAATTTTCGCTTATTAATTATTGCTGAAGAGAATATCCGAGCCAACCGCTTTTTCCACGGATGTTTTCACTCCCTGCACGCCTTCACCTGTATTTCCGGATACGCCGGGAATCTGGATCACGGCAGGAAGCAGCTCTTCCTGAAATTTATCTATGGTCTTTTTACATTCCGCAGCCAGCGCCTCTGTGATATAGATGATCCCATATTTGCTCGCTGCCAGATGCTCCAGTTTTTCTTCAGCTTCTTTTCGGGATGTTACCGGGAACGTATCAAGCCCCAGTGTAGCAAACCCGTAAATACTGTCGTAATCGCCCACAACTGCAATCTTATACATACATTTCCCTTACCCTTTCCCGGATAGAATCATCCGAAAGTCCGCTGCGTTTACCGGACAAAATGATTCGTACCGTTTTGATCTCGTTCTCTCTGGCAAGCACATAGGCAACCAGAGGTCCCACTGAAAATGACTGATATTTCTGAGGCTGCATGGTCTGCATCATGCGGTTGTCGCACCAGCGTTCAAAAGCGGACATAGACTCTGCAATGGCCTTTCCGCCCTCTGCATAAGCAGTGCCCGACAAATACTCTACAATAGCATCAATGCCGTTCACCGCTGCCTTGGAAAGCTGTGCCACGCTCAGTGATTCGCATTCCACCATCGCGCGCTTCATAAAATCCATATTTTTTGCGGTTTTCTGTGAACGCACAGCGATTTTAATATCAGCTATGGCAACCGTGGACTCTGCATAATCTTTGATAATGCTGTCCTTTGCCTCTTTGCCCGCTGCATAGATTGCTTCAAGGGCTGCCTTGTCCACAATGACATCACAGAGCTGTCCGTCTCTTGTGTGGAGCAGCGTCTCATAAGCTTCTTTTGCAGCACCGGCCATATACTTGGGAAGTCTGGAAAAATCCTTGCTTCTCACAATCTCCAGCATTTCATCCGGTGAAACCGCCGTGTCATCATAATAGATGTTCATGGTTTTGCCGTTCTCCTCGGTACATACATCTTTGATCGCTGCCTTAAGATTGTGGAACATATTCGGGTAGGAAAGTACATCGAAGACAGACATATCAACGCCCAGATCTTTAATGTTCTCCCAGATTTTTTCCTGCTCCCTGGTCAATATTGCCTCTGCATTCACCGGCGTATCCGCGCCGCCCCATCCCTTTTCCTGTAAAAGCTGCAAGCACTGCTCCTCTGTCTGGCAGGCCATGAGCTGGTCAAGAGTGGCAGAAGTGAATAACGCCGTTTCAAGCGCACGGATTCGCGCAACCGCATAGGTATATTTTGTATCAATCAAGATAATTCCTCCTTCTTGCGGTTATCGCTTACGAAAATAATAATGCATGAACTTTGTCGGAAAGTTCACCTCTCTTGGAATCAAACATGGCCTTAAAGGTACAGTTTTCCTCGATTCCACCATATATAAGAACAAAGCCGCCGCGGATGTTCCTGTGCTCTTTGGAAAGAACCAGTTTTCCGCCCTTTTTCTCAGCTATGTCCGAAATTTCTTTTTCAAAACCCTGCGGCATTCTCTTCAAATCTTCAGGTGAGAAACAAATTTCCCCTTCCTGAGCCAGAACGAATTTGTCCAGCATTTTGCGAAGCATGTTGAAATAAGTCTCGTCATCTGCCGAAAGCAGCGTGCTGTATGATTTTTCCAGCACCTCGGAAATCACTTCCTGTTTTGCCTCCAGAAGCGCCTTTCTCTTCTGCAGGTCGCAGGAAGAAAGTGCACGTTCCTTTATATTCTCAACATCAGCTTCCGCTTTTTTGGAGATACGTCCGCATTCTGCTTCCGCTTTTTCTCTCATCTCCTTTTTTACTGCGTCTGCGCTCTTCTGCGCACGGTCGATGATATCACTAGCGGAGCTTTTTGCTTCATCCAGAATCTGGCTTTTCATTTTTTCTAATCCAGTCATTCTTAAGCTCTCCTTTACTATTTCTATTCTGTCCTGTAATTAATGTCCCCATGCGGGAACTGCTCTCCGTATCTGAAATTAGAAGGAAAGGTTTGTTACGGAAAGAATGGAAATCAGCAGAGCAAGAATTGCGTATGTCTCAACCATTGCCGGGAAAAGCATAGCTTTACCGAACTGTTCCGGTTTCTTGGCAACAATGCCGATAGCTGCTGCAGATGTCATTCCCTGATATTTACCGGAGATCAAACCAACGATACCGATTGGCAGACAAGCTGCTAATACCAGTAAGCCCTGCTGTGGTGTCAGGTCTAACATACCGCCGCCTAACAGGCCGATTTTGGAAAGTGTGATGAAACCAACCAGCAGACCGTAAATACCCTGTGTACCAGGCAGAAGCTGCATGATCAGAACTTTTGCGAATTTGCTTGGATCCTCTGTTACAACACCTGCTGCTGCCTGACCTGCAATACCTACACCGATAGATGAACCTGCACCTGCTAATAATACTGCTAATGCTGCACCAAGTAATGCGTAAACAATTCCTAACTGACTCATAAATAAGTTTCCTCCTTAACATCTACATATTTCGTAGTTAATTTAAACGGGTTGAAAGGTCTTCCTCCACCCTCATAAAACTTGCCGAAGAATTCGACAAACTGTAAACGGTTTGTATGCACATATGCGCCCAAAAGATTGATTGCCAGATTCAGTGAATGTCCGACAATAAAAATCACAATAAAACCGATAGCGGCAATAAAACCATCGCCCAGCATACTTGCCATCTGGTTTACTACAGACGCGATAACACCTGTGGCAAGACCAAGAGCAAGAAGACGTGAGTAGGACAGTACATCACTGAGCCATCCTGTCACATTATAGATATCGTACGCACCCAGTGCCAGACGGAGCGCGATATTTTTATTGGCACGGCCTGACATGAGAAGCAGCCCAACAGCTCCTGCTATAGCCATGACCTTTCCTATCTGTGAAACTGCCGGTGGGAAAGTCCCTTCCGGAAGCTGGGAAATAGAAGCAAAGATACTGCTTGGAAGCAGCATCATAACCAAGCCGATCAAAAATACATACCAGATAATAACATCACAGAAGAAATCCATGTACTGCTTATCTTTCAGAAGCATGTACCCTTTCAGACCAAGACCCATAAACAGATGGATCACACCAAACAGCATAGCGTACATAAGAAGACGCATGGGATCATTCAGCGGAACAAACCAGGCTGCCTTCACGAGTCCGCCATCCGGTATATTCACATGGAAGAATGTCCTTGCCACAACATCTATGGCATCTCCGAAATATCCTCCAAAGAGAACGCCCCACACTAAAGTGGAAAGACCGCAGTACATAAACATTTTTAATGATTTATGCATGCCGTGGCTCATACGCGGATACTTTCTCAGTACAATAAAACATGCCAAAAAAATAATCAGTCCATATGCCGCATCAGACAGCATCAAACCGAAGAAAAACACATAGAAAAACGACATGATCGTCGTAGGGTCAACCTCACCTTTTTTCGGAAGACCATAGGATTCCAAAACCCCCTCCACAGACTGAGAAAAGGGATTATTGCTCAGAAGCACCGGAGCTTCCTCTTCCTCCCGTATCTCTTCCACATCAAAGACCAGATCATAGCCCTCTTCCATTGCCTTCTGCACTGCGGGAACCGCTTTTTTCGGTATATATCCGCTGACAAAAAAGGTCCTGGAGGACTGTGGAATATGTCCCAGGAGTTCGTATTTCTCTGCTCTGGTTCGGAAATAGTCAGATATCAAACGCAGGTCTGCGCGCTTGTCTCCATATTCAGTAATATGCTTCTGACAATCCTCAATTTCTTTTTGGAGTGCACTGATTTCTTTCTCCAAATTTTCTTTTTCGACCGCCGGAACTTCTCCCACGATCTGAGATGGCCTAGCAAAACCGCCCTGCCGCAGCGCATCCTCCACCTGCTGTGCATTCTTCTTCAGACACAACACAACAATATAAGTGGAATCTCTGTCCGCAGAAAGGACTGTCACATCCACGCCTTCAGCCTCGGGAGCGTACTCCGCAATAAGGCTGTAAATCGCTTCCAGCGTCATTTCACCTGAAACAGCACCGATAAGTGCACTGGTTGAACCTGTACCCTCAAAATTCATAGGTACATCCAGGCTCATCCACGGAGCCAGCGATTCAATCTGGTTCTCCATTTTCTGGATATTTGCACGGCACTCCGCGATTTCTTTCTGCCAGCCGGTTATACGGGAAGCAATGTCCATCATTTCTTCCTTCTGAACCGCCACCTGGTTGTAAGTTTCTTTTTCAATCAGTTTTTTTCCTTCCAGACTGGACAGCAGGGATTTCTTTTCCGGTGCGTATTCCTGCAGGATATCCAGTGCTAGATCTGCCAGATTCGCTTTCTTTTCAAAAGTAGTCCTGGCTCCCTGGGTATCCATCTTTTCAAAGCCTGACTCATCGTCCAGCACCTGGGTCATTTCCATAACACCCATGGTCTGCAGCTTTTCCAGGATGGCCTTCCGGTCCCTTTTCAGCGCGCAGATACTGACTCGCTGCATCTGCATTACTGCCATACTCTCATCCCTCCTTTAACTCGTTTTTGTTTTCTTTTTCTTCCTCTCAGATTAATTCGGAAATAATCAAATCAACCGCTTCTTTTTCCCGGCTTTTTGCCGCGCTCTTCAGCTCTTTGATTTCTTCTCCGGCCGCCAAAAGGGCCTCGTCCGTCTGCTGCTTCCCGAATGTCTCAGCAGAATCTCTGAGTTTTTTCGCCTTCTGCTGCGCTTCGGAAACCAAATCGGAATACAACTTTTCGGAAGCCAGTTTTGCTTCCTCAGAAATCTTTTCACTCTGGCGCTTTGCATCAGCAACGATGTTTGCTGCCTCCTGCTCCGCATCCCGGATTTCTTTGATTGTTCCTTCTATCACAGTATCACCACCTTCACATAGTTTAAATATTACTATGAATTATGCAATTTGTCAATTCTTTCACAATTTTTTTAACCGAAATACACGAAAAAAAAATGTTTTTTTTTGGTAATCCTGATAAAAAAAGAGAGATTGTATATAATTTATACAATCTCCCCGAATGTCTTTGTTTAATTTGACTTTATCTTACTCGTATAAGTAGTTCTTCAGCTTCTCATCATCCAGACTTGCCGCATCGATCCACTGATACCCAGGATTGATGAAAGAATCATTTTCCAGCCCCAGCCAAGCCCTGGCTGCCGCTACTACAGTGGCATATCCCATGCCGTACGGATTCTGGGCAATGACTCCCGTTTCCCTTCCGTCTTTGATGGCTTCCTTCTGCTTTTTACCCGCGTCAAACCCAACAACAGCGGTGTCTTCTCTTCCGGCTTCCTTCAACGCGTCTAAAACATCATCCGCAGTGATCTGGTTCGTACAGAAGTATCCTTTTAGATTAGGATTTTCTTCCAACACCTTGGCCGCCATCTCTTTCACAGAGGTCTCCTCGTTCTCATAGGAAATATTTACAATTTTAATCCCGGGATGATTTGCCGCGATCTCATCGGCAAATCCCTTTTCCCTGTCCTGGCTGCTCTCAGAGCTTTCAATATGTGCCATTACAGCGATCTCACCACTGCCGCCTATGGCCTCACTGAGCTTCTTCGCAGCTTCGGCACCTGCCGCCTGATTGTCTGTGGAGCACACAGTGTTCACTGTGCCTGTCACAACTCCGGAATCCAACACAACTACGGGGATACCATTCTCCTCAGCCGTCTCAAGCTGTGCCTGGCAGGATTCCATGTCTATGGCAGCAAGACAGAGGACTCCCGGATTCTCAGCCAGAACCGCGTCGATGATATTGATCTGGCTCTCAACATCAGTCTCATCGGACGGTCCCTCAAAGGATAGTTTTATCTTATCATCACCTTTATATTCCAGTTTTTTATTTAAATCTTTGACAGCCGCTTCCATACCCTTTTTCACAGTAGCCCAGTATGCTGTCTTTGTGCTCTTCACAACAACTGCAATATGGCCGCCCGCCTCCAGGTCCAGCCCCTCCAGAGATGTATAGTCAATGGTGCCTGCGCTATTTTTCAGGGTTGTCATCGTGAGGTCTTCCGACATATCTGCCTCGTTCTCTTCCTCTGTGTCCTTTGCGTCCTGACTGTCCTCATTCTGGCCGGAATTATCAGTATTGTCTTTTTCTTCTTCCTTTTGATCTTCTTTTGTATCTTCTTTATCTTCCTCCTGCTGAGGGTTCCTATTACTCTCCACATTCGGCTTATCTTCTGCCTTTGCCTCTGTGTTTACAGGTACTTCTTTTTTATCCTTATTATCACCGCACCCTGCCAGGGAACCCGCTGCCAGCGCAATACATAATAAGGCAACAATTGTACGTCTCATGCCCTCTCCTCCAAGGTTCACACCATGCCCACGCACGGCTTTACCAGATTTTTACATGCATTTCTCTTCCTTTTAACTACGTTTCCATTATACACGAAACTAATCATTAGTCCATATGCTTTTTGTAATAATTTCGTAAAAATTTCAGGAACTTTTCTATTCACTTTTTCCATAGTCCAGAAGATCCCATTCACGTAAAATCCCGTATATTACCAAAGCTGAGAGAGGTCCCAGCAGAAAACCTGCGCCTCCGTACAAAAAAAGTCCGAGATAAACCGATAAAAGAACAAGAAGAGGAGACACTCCCACCTTCTTTCCGATGAGGCGGGGTTCCAAAAACTGTCTGACGCAGCTGGTGACAAGATAAAGAGCAATACAGCCAACAGCCCCCGCCGCGTTCCCTCTAAGGGCAAGTACAAGAGCTGCCGGTACTAAAAATGTACCCGTCCCCAAAACAGGCAGTGCATCCAGCAGTCCCAGAGCCAGCCCGGCCACTAAAAAATGTGGTGTTCCCAATAAAAATAACCCGGCAATGCAGAGCAGAATAATAATACCCATGATTTTTATCTGTGCTTTAAAATACTCCGCGATCCCGCTTTGCAGACTTTTGAGCAGCGCCCTTGTTTTTTTGAAAACTGACAGGGCAGAAAAGCGCTTTTTCCACTCCCCATGTTCCTGCAGGATCAAAACTGCGGATACCACACACAGGATCAGCCCTCCCACGATAACCACACATTTTTTCATAGAACCAACTGCCGCTTCCATAGACTGACTGCCGTCTAAAAAAGAGCTGCTGATATGGTCAAGCTGCATATAAATATACTGGCTGCTCTCTCTGGCCGGAATTCCCACTGTGTGCTCCACCTGTATACAGCACTGGCCTATAATCTGACAAAATTCTCTTTTTATCACCGGATAAAGGGATATCAGTCTGCCAATCTGGGCGGAAAGAGCCTGGAGAAGCCACATGACTCCAAGGATACTTCCCACAGAAAGGAGGAGGATCAGTACCGCACCGACACCGCCCTCTGTAAAACGGAGTTTTCTGCAGACTTTCCGGCTGGCAATCCACCTGGCTGCCGGGAGTACAGCGAGTGCCAGAATCCACCCCAATAGAAAAGGGAGCATCACAGGTACCGCGTATTTCATAATCAGAAATACACCTGCAACTACTCCCACTGTTATGCCCGCTTTCTTCCATCTCATCTTCCGCTCACCATACCTTATCCTGTATCCGTTCAGCATCCTTACAGTTACAAGCAGAATCTATGCCGGATCACTCCCAGTCATGAAATTTCCGCCAGTTGTAATGAATCATTCTTACGGTCAACGCATCGAATGCCGGACCTGCTGAAAAGTTACTTTATCTTTTTATACTCCTCTATCAGTATGTGTGAACTTTTCTTACCTATACTATAGGAAAATTTCCAGAAGGCTTTACCTGGAATTCCATTTTTTTCTTAGTTTTTGGATGAGTAAAAATCAATTTGTATGCACACAAAGCTATGTACTGCCATTCCTTTTCTGACCCCGCCTGGGGATTATATTTGGTGTCACCTAAAAGCGGATGTCCGGCATATGCCATCTGTACGCGGATCTGGTGATGCCGGCCGGTCAGAAGATGTATTTCAAGAAGTGATCTGTCTTCTGCTTCTTTTAACACACGGTATTCCAGAACCGCTTTTTTGCTCTGCGGTGTTTTTTGTCTGGTGACCCTTGACGTATTTGTCTTCGCGTCTTTTATCAGTTCATTTTCCAGACGGGACTCTTTCTCCTTTAAAATACCGCTGACAGCGGCAAGGTAGTATTTTTCCATTTTACCGTTTTGTACCTGCGCATTCAGCTCTTTTGCGGCTTCCCTGGTTTTTGCAAAGACAAGGATACCTTCCACCGGCTGATCCAGACGGTGTATTACAGCCAGATAAGGAGGTTCGCCCTTTGAGGTAAGGTAGGTTAGGAGGATAGATTCAAGATCCGGGGTGTTGATTTTCCTGGTCTGAACGGGAATACCCGGGGACTTGCAGCAGACTAAGAGATGGGCATCTTCATATAAGATATTGGGGGGTATCTGAGTTGTTTTCATTATTGTTAAATTCCTTTTTGGTTTTTATTTTTGCCAATGCATGAGAAATGCAAAACACATTCTAGTGCTGCTACTATGGTTTCTGGCCGGATGGAGCACTAGGGGCATTATAACATGAATGGACAAAAATGAACAACCGTCATATCTTCACTATTCGGATATAACGGTTGCTCTAATGATCTGCGATATTCAATTTTTTTATTCCTTTCTTCTTCTAATATTAATAAAAAATCCGGAATGAATACTGTTATTTTGCTTTTTCCTTATTCTTCTATACTTCTTTTTAATCTTCTCATTCCCTATTTATAAATCTTTCACTCTGAATTTGTACTCTCTTTGAGCTTCCTTTCATTTCTTATATGAATGTTCTACCCAAATCCCTTAACGGACTCTGATAAAGCCTTCCTTGAAATAGTCTTCGCTCTTATTGGATTTTTAAATTCTGGTGTTTGATAAGATTTATTGAAAGTTCATATCAAATCTATTATGTATAATAAAAAGCTTCTAACAAATAGTTCGGGCTATTTTGTTTTCAAAACATTTCTCTATACATTTCTTCGAGATATAAAATAACTTACTTCTTTTTCAAGAACTTCTAAATACAACAGGCTTATTTCAACAAATACAACTTATTATATCTTCAACATTTTTTATATCTTTGAATGATGTATGAATACTTTGTTCTTTCAAAATATATTTCTTTACATATATTCTGAAACCTTTTTATTACTTTTGTGGTAATTGTTCAATATGAGGGCACTTTTTGATATATCACCTGGCCACTTCTTTATCCTCTTAATGGGATTCTTTTCGGTCTTTTATGTAGCTAGGTCTTTCTCTAGGGAACTATGCCTTACCACTCTCATATTGATAATTGATATTCGCTATTTCCAATGGAATATACCTCCTTATCAATATTTCAAATGACACCTTTTACATTACTTTTTATCCTTGGTACTGTTATTCTTTTGTACTTTTTGTATTTCTCATACGTTGTACTGTTTAACATTACTCTGTGTCCTATTATGTATTCTCCATACACTTTAAGGAGATATAATGTTTTATCCTTTGTACCTTGTAGCCAACTTCTTAAATAAGATTTATCTTCTCTCCTTTAAGAATTGGTTATGTAGTAATGTTTGTAGGTGTTTTCTTTTGATGGTTATATATTACCACGGGCCTTCTTATTTGTCAATATACTCTTTGAAAAAAGTTTTATTTTTTTATAAGTTATAATTTTTAAATAATTAAGCTGTGAATTATATGTTTTTATATGAATTTACTATACAATTCACAAAATACATAATAATTCCGAACTTTGAAAATTGCCAAAATAAAACACCGTACGACACATTATTTTATCCCTCACACCTAAAAAATCAGGTTTTGTCGAATAAATACTGTGCCGTACGGCCATTATGTTAACCTCTGTAATAGTTGATCAGACAGCCTTTCAGTATGATCTCACGTTCATCGTCTGTCAAGTCACCTATTTTTACTGTAAATTCCGAACAGGAGTCTCCTGCCACATAAACCTTGATCTCCTCTGCCTTCTCCTCAACGGCTTTTCTGATTCCCGGAAGGAACAGATAATCACCTTTTTTGAAAGGCATGTCACCGGCTTCCATAAGAAGAGGAAGCATACCCCAGTTGATCAGGTTGGAGCGGTAGCGCTTAGTGGCATATTCGTTGGCAATATTCGCCCAGCCGCCCAGCACTTTCTGACAGGACGCAGCCTGTTCTCTGGCTGAACCATCCCCCGGCTTTACGGCAAAGATCGTGCTTCCGATCCCCGTGTTGGAGCTGTCCATATCAGGACACAGTTTTTTCAACTTATCCCACACCGCTTTCAGCTCCGGTACAGCCTCCAGCGGACAGTTTCCTGCCTCACGGGCCTTTTCCGCTGCCTGTATCTCTTTGGCAAGGGGTACATACTCAGGATCTTTTCTGGAAAGGGCAAACTCAGCCAGTCCCAAAGGATTGGAGCGGAAGGATGAAGTTTCACCTGAAGGGATCAGCTCATCTGTTGTGGTGACCGGATCATGGATCTCAGAAACCACCTTCAGCACCAGGTTCTCTGTGAGAGCCGGCATTTCCGGCCAGTCCTTAATGTTCGGACCAAACTGTATCTCTGTCTCCGGGTCAGCAATGCCTTTGCTGTCAAATACTCTGTTCTCATAAATAGTCTTGTCAAAGAAATAGCGCGGCTTCGTATATTTTACATCAAAGTCAGTGGCGGCGGTCAGATATCCCTTGTTGGCTGCAGTTGCCGCAATGGAACGGGCGTCCATCAGCGCAACGGAAGAAATCTGTCCGTTCTGGACCTTGGAACCTTCACGGTTAGGGAAGTTTCTGGTGGAGTGGCGGATACTGAGGGCATTGTTAGCCGGAGTATCTCCGGCACCAAAGCAGGGACCGCAGAAAGCTGTCTTAACAACAGCACCTGTCTGCATAAGGTCTGCCAGTACCCCATTCTTGGCGATTTCCATATAAATCGGTGTACTGGCTGGATAAACACTTAATGTAAAGGCATCCGATCCAATACTGGTACCTCTTAAAATGTCTGCGGCATCACAGATATTCTCGAATCCTCCGCCTGCACAGCCGGCAATGATACCCTGCTCCACATAAAGCCTGCCGTTATGTACTTTATCTTTCAGTGTAAACGGGATTTTGCCGTCCAGGCTCACCTGTGCCTTTTTCTCCACATCGTCCAGAATATCCATGAGGTTTGCATTGAGTTCTTCTATTGTATAGGTATTGCTTGGATGGAAGGGCATGGCGATCATGGGCTTCACCTGACTCAGATCCACATAGACCATTCCGTCATAATAAGCTACCGGACCGGGAGCCAGCTTCTTATACTCTCCGGCTCTTCCGTGTACCTCATAGAAATCCTTAATAGTATCGTCTGTAGTCCAGATAGAGGAGAGGCATGTGGTCTCTGTAGTCATGACATCGATCCCTATACGGAAATCGGCACTCAATCCGGCAACACCCGGGCCTACGAACTCCATCACTTTATTCTTAACATATCCGTTGGCAAACACCGCGCCAATGACAGCCAGCGCAACATCCTGCGGACCAACTCCGGGCATGGGCTTTCCGGTCAGATAAACACCTACAACCTGCGGTCTGTGAATATCATAAGTCTTTCCCAGAAGCTGTTTCACCAGCTCCGGGCCGCCTTCTCCCATAGCCATTGTTCCCAGGGCGCCATAACGGGTATGGCTGTCAGAACCCAGGATCATCTTACCGCCGCCTGCCAGCATCTCCCTGGCAAACTGATGGATCACTGCCTGATGAGGCGGTACATACATTCCACCGTAACGCTTTGCACATGTAAGGCCAAACATATGGTCATCCTCGTTAATGGTTCCGCCCACTGCACAGAGGGAGTTATGACAGTTTGTCAGCACATAAGGGATTGGGAACTTTTCCAATCCTGAAGCTCTTGCTGTCTGAATGATCCCCACAAATGTAATATCGTGGGAGGTCAGTTTATCAAATTTAATTTTCAAATTATCCATATTTCCGGATGTATTATGTTCTTCTAAAATAGAGTAAGCCATTGTCTGTCTGGACGCTTCTTCTCTGTCAAGAGATACTGCACCTGCTATCTGCGCGGCAGCCGCTGCAGCGTCAGGACCGTCTTCCACAAGCTCAGTTCCGTTCACCAGCCAGACACCGCCATCATAAAGTTTCACCATGATTGATCCTCCTTGTCACCGTTTTGTATCATTGTATACACTTATACAGTTCTTTTCTATTATACGTATTATCACGCTAAAATGCAAGCATTTTATCTCTCTATCGCTTTATTTTAGTAAAAGTTCAAATTTCCACTATTCCGCGAGGAGCTGCCTTGCATTTGCAAGGCAATCCCCAGGCAGCCACGCGCTAAACTGTGGTTTTTGCAGTTTGTGTGCATGCTTTTGTTGCTATAAAGCCGAAAGGCTGAATGGTAACTTAACAAAAATAAAAGCTGCCCCATTCCCCGATTCCGTCTATCAGACACAGCCATTGCGCCATATGGGCAGCAACGGCTGCGTCTGATACCCGTTTCCGTGGTATGCAGCAGCTCTTAAACTCCGCGCACTCTGTGCGCAGATATGACAGGATCATCAATCCTGTTTTTTCATAAATTCCATATAGCTGGAAACCATCAGCGCGATCTTGAAAGTCAGCGCGTCATCAAACACTCTGATATCAAGTCCCGTGCTCTTCTGGATCTTCTCCAGTCTGTACACCAGTGTATTCCTGTGCAGGAAAAGCTGGCGTGATGTCTCTGAAATGTTCAGGTTATTATCGAAAAATTTATTGATGGTATTTAACGTCTCATCATCCAGGGATTCCGGCAGCTTTCCTCCGAATACCTCTTTCATGAACATCTCACACAGAGGCATGGGAAGCTGATAGATCAAACGGCCGATTCCCAGATTGTTGTATCCCACAATGGTCTTCTCCACGTAGAAAATCTTTCCTACATCAAGAGCCATCTTCGCTTCTTTATAAGAGCGGGATACATCCTTGATCTCATTGATGATATTACCATAGGACACACGTACCTGCGACATAGCCTCAGCGTTGAGCATATCCACGATCATCTTTGCAATACCTTCAATGGATTCATAATTGTCGGTCTCTTCCAGATTCCGCACAATAATGATATTTTTCTCATCAATTGCTGTAATGAAATCATTTGTCCTTGATACAAACAGATTTTTCAGGATTTCTATGGCATCCTGGTCCTTTTCATTCTTAGTCTCAACCAGAAGCACTACCCTCTTGGCTTCCACCGGGATATGCAGCTTCTTAGCGCGGTTGTATACATCAACCAGAAGCAGATTGTCCAGGATCAGATTTTGGATAAAGTTAGACTTATCAAAACGCTCCTTGTAGGCAACTATCAGATTCTGGATCTCCGCAACAGCCACACGGCCAATCATATAAGCGTCTTCATTGCCGCCTTTTGCGATCAGTATGAACTCCACTGACTGCCCATCATAAATCTTAAAAAAGTGATAGCCTTTCATCACCTGGCTGTCCGCCATAGATTCCACAAAGCCGGACACATCACCGAAATCCTCGTTCTCTACCGGAAATGTAGTAGAGTTTACCTTCCCATCCACATCCATAACACAGAGATCTATCCTGGTTATGGTTCTCAATTCTTCTAATGTCTTCTGTATCACCTGGCTTGAAATCATAGTTTTTCTCCTTCTGCGCATAAGACTGTTGAATTTAATATTGGATACGCATATACAGATAAATATCTGTTTGGGCTGCTGGAGGAAGGGTACAAAATTGCTGCAATGACAATGGACGGCCATTTGGACGCCTGGGAGGAACTGAGCAGGTGGGGCATTGGAGCAATCCCCCATAAAATGGGGGTAGCGGATTACCTGGAATACTGTAAAGAAAACAACATTTCAGCAGCGGCTATTAAGGCTGCTACTGGGTGGGAGGTATTAGATTTATTTAAGATGGCAGAACTGGAAAAACAGGACTCTGCTTATAAACCGCACCTGGAGAGCAGACACAACAGCCGTTGATAAAGAAATAGGTGAGGTGGAATATGGAAGCAAAACAGACAGAAACTGAGAGATTGATCTATGACAGTAAGGAGGATCTGAAACGAAACCACTTTGGAGAATACACCCTGCTGTATATCTTGAACAAGGACAGGGTGAAGGGCAGCCCATACCAATATGCAGCAGTTGCGAGTACCGATGAAGCCAGGTTATTTTTCAATGTGTACGCTAAGGAAGACCAGCCTGATATTTACCGGATTGGAATGTGCAGTACAGATGATGACCTGTTCTATGACTTGGAATTTGATGATTGTACGATAGCAGCCATGACAATAGAGGGCCATTATGATACATGGGAACTGGCTGACACCCCATTGGAGGAAATTACATATTTAGGGGGACTGGAAACTTATCTGGAATATTGCAGGGAAAATAACATCACAAAGGAATCCATACAAAAAGCTGTTGGCTTGGAGGTGTGCGACATTATGGAGAGACTGGATAAAAATAAGAGTATTCCTTTACAGGGAATGGATGAGGAGTACCAGCAGCTACAGAAGGTTGTGGATACAATCCTAAATGGAACAGATGAGCGTGATTTGAGATTGGCGCAGGACATGCTGAATGGTATATGGTCTATTGATCAAAAGGAACCTATTTTAAAGCGCACGGATTTACAACAGGCTGCCTGCGATATCTGTATTTTAGTCCGGGATCATATGCCGGAGGTTTGGGCGGAAAAGCTGCAGTCTGGAGATACCGAAGTTGACCTGGCAAAAGAGACATACGGCAGGCTGGCAACATTATATGGAAGGAAGACCGAAGCGCAGTTTCTGCGAAATGCTGAGATGGGGGAACTTCCGGAGACGGCCCGTAAAAAAATAAGTGAGATTCTGGCGGTATTAAAAAAGTATGAAAACAAGGATAAGAAGCCGCTATCAGGACATAGCCGGTAGGATACCGGGCAAGGAGGCATTATTTGAAACAATTGAATACG
>OKSH01000359.1_pt1 | contig 48682 bp, 86 predicted proteins | sample 1601231 | NCBI WGS metagenome assembly OKSH01 (sample SAMEA3541596, study PRJEB24748) | human gut metagenome | biome: human gut; feature: human-associated habitat; material: faeces | place: China | collected 2012
TAGTGTAAATCTTTGCCGACTTCATGTGTTTTCCTCCAATCTTTGTAATTCCTCCGCGCTCAGAATCAGTGCGCGGGTGTTCCAGGCGAGCATAGCCTCATACTCAGTGTCATATCGGCCTCCATAGTCAACATCCCATCCGAACATCATTTCACATTCGTTGCAAGAAACGCTATAAACATGGTTCCTTGATGGGCGCAATAATCTTGGGCCATATGCTACAACTTCCGCCTCTCCCCCGCAGAACGGGCACGGAACCAGCACACCCGCGTCCGTTAGTCGCTTACTTGCCTCGTGGTCGCCCAGGAGGGCGCGCCTTTCGTCTGTCATGTCATCCTCCTGACTGGCTCTGCGTAAATCTCAAGCAGAAGCGTTTTACTTTTCATGCCGTCCAGCCTCCCACTCCCGGTAAATGGTCATGAAATCCTCTGCCCGGAGCGTTACAAGCCACTCCTCCCGGCTGTGCCTGTGAAATACCACGGGAATCAAAGAGGCAACCGCGTCCCTGACAGCTTGCTTCAATGCCTCCCGAACATTCAGCCGTTCAACGGCCTTGCACTCGATATGGAGGCCCGGAAGCCCGATCACGTCCGCTGCCTCTCCGGTTTTTCCGCAGTACTGCGCTGTTCTGCGGCACTCATAGCCCTGCTCCCGCAGGAAGTGGACCAGCCGCAGCTCTCCCTCTTTTCCCTTGCGCTTGCTGTTCATTTCACATACCCCCAGGCGCTTTTGTTCGAGCTCTCCGCTGAGGACTTCTTGCCGAATTCCCGCTTTTTCTCCAGCGCGTCCCAATCCGCAAGGCACCGGACGCCGCGCGATTGCTTGTCCTGCAGGATTTTGCGGATATACGGCCATGTGGCCGCTTTGCTGTCCAGGGCGATGTCAAAGGCCCTCCGGCATACTTCTGCGCCCATGACTTCTGCAAACCCGCGCAGTTCGTCAAGGGAGGACGGGGACGCGGATGGGTTTACCCGGTTCAGATAGTCAGACACTACCTCCGCTTCCGCTCCTGTTGGCAGTGGGGGGGTAGGGGGGGGACAACCCTGACCCTGACCCTGACCTTGTCCTTGTCCTTGTCCTTGACCTTGTCCATGGCTTTTTTCGCTTTCTTCAAAACCCATTGGGTTTTTTGGGTTTTCAGTAAACCAATTCGGTTTTTCTCCCTTAGGTGGTCTTCCGCCTTTTTTACCATTTTCCCGGTTGGTTGTAGCGGTTGCCTCTTGCGCCTGCAAAGATTCGTCGATGTCCCTTTTGATGGCTGGCCAAACGTACCGTTCATTCCCGTTGAATTCTGGCTCCACTCCCGACGCACGATATTTCATCATGGCCAGCACCAGACGCCCCACTTCACCGTCACTGTACGGCTCGAAATAGCTTTCGTAGCTCATCCAAAGCTTGACATATTCCTTTTTTTCCGCCATTGCCTTACTCCTCTTCGGAGCGTCGAACTACAACGTCAAAGTTGTTCTTTCCTGCGGTAAACAACCGGAGCAAAGCGGGAAGTTCGCATTCACGCACCCCTTGAATAGTTACCGTATCGTTTGCATCGTCCAGATAACCACCGTCAATAACAAACAGTGTATATTTCATTGATAGCCCTCCAATCAAAACGGTAGCTCGCCGTCTTCCTCGCTGATCTCTGCAAAGTCGGAGGCGGAAACGTCCACACCGCGGGGGACAGGACGGGAGCCCTGGTCATCTTTCTTGGAATCCCCAAAGTAGACGTTATCCGCGATCACCTCGGCGCTGCGGCGCTTGCCGCCGTCCTTGTCCGTCCAGTCCCGGATTTGCAGGCGGCCCTCCACCACAGCCATGCGGCCTTTGGAGAAGTACTTGCTGACAAATTCAGCGGTAGAGCGCCAGGCCACAATATCAATGAAGTCCGTCTCCTTCTCGCCGGACTGAGACTTGAAGTCCCGGTCCACGGCCAGGGAAAACGACGTCACGGCGGTGCCGTTTCCGGTGCGGCGCAGCTCCGGGTCTTTGCAAAGACGCCCTTGCAAAATGATTTTATTGAGCATTGTTGTCCTCCAATCTGTACTCGGCGTAGCTGACGCTCTCGCCGTAACGGTTCTTTGCGGAGACCATGCGGCGGGTGATGTGGTGTCCGCCCTGCCGCAGGTCGTATATGCGGGCCCCTAAACGGTAGCAGTCCAGGTCGCCTAGCGCCTGCATGGGGTTGATGGAACCGAAGTCCTGCATGTACTGTAAAACGCGCTCACATTGGGTCATGGGTTCTCCCCCTTCCGATAGATCATATCCTCCCGGTTCCAGTCAGGGTAAAAGCATTTTAGATAGGAAATGGCATGTACGTACATGGTCTCCCGGTTGCGGCCCTCGTCAAACTCTCTATGGCATTTCTGGCAGGCCGTAACAACGTTTCTCTCAATGCCAAGACCGCCCTGAGAGCGGCGTACAATGTGAGCAATGGGGGCGCCGGGCCTCCTGCAGAAAATGCACAGGTGGTTGTCCCGCTCCCACACGGCCCGCTTGACCTTCGGAGATATGGATGTGGCCTTAGTGAGTTTGTTCATCCCATCCCTCCATCATCGCTGCTAGTTTCTCTGGCTGTAAGATCTCGATTCCCTGCTCTCTGCAGTCCTCAATAATTAGGTCGATTAGACGGGACATCTGAACAGTGTCATAAGTACTGGAGCCGTAGTAGAGTGTGACATTGGTGCAGCCACTGATCTTACTTGGGAACGTCTCCGTCTGCCAGCCAATTCCATTGTGCCGCCAGCCATCCACCAACTTGTCCACGGCCTTATTTCGAACGCAGACAGTCTCGGAATTTCCTCCGATGTCACGGATGTACTCCCGGTAAAGGTCTTCTTTCTTTACCTGCAGGACTTCCGCAAGTTTGTCTAGCAGCACCCAGCAATAAGCGTTGGCGTCCAGGCTGCGGCGCTCTCTGTGGGGTTTGATGGTTACGTCATAAGTCTTTCCAGGGCGGATGCTGCTACAGACATCCAACGCCTGCCGGTGGGACACTTGAACACAAACCCAGGTGCCATCACTGTCCTGTTGCCAGCGTACGTTGTTCGTCTGCATTAGGCCACACTCCTTTTTTCAAGCAATTCGACAAATAAATCAGACGGGGCAAATATTCTGTCTTGACCCATTCCGCGTCGTATTGGATTGGGTAGTAAGAAATTCTAGCATCATCGATAGGGGAAAACCAGTTAAGATAGTCCTCTGGAAGCAGATGATATGCAACAATACGGCATTGCTTCTTTGCGCCGAACATCTCTGCTTGGCACTGCTGCCAATAGGCTTTTGATACTACAAAATGGTCCTTTCCATAAGTTTTTACCTCGCTGATTTCGTCCTTGGTCTCGCCATCCAGATTAATGCGAAGACATAGCCGAGGAATTCTGATTTGACGGTCCATTTTCCGGATGCCGATATGTTCCAGGATTCTGTGTTCAAAAGCTGTTCCTGTCAGCATTGCATCTGTGGTAAAGTCCTCTTGTCGAATGCCCAGTTTTACCATCCACCACTTTTCAAATGTGGGTGTTTCCCAGCTCCCCACGATTTTTCCTGTATCGCTGGCACCAAACCAGCCAGACCTTTCATGATCGTGAATCATAATTGCTGAAGTTTCTGTTCTAGGGTAGCGATGTTGTTGAATTGCAACATCAGTGTGCGGAATTGCTTATCATTAAGATTCAGTGTCGACAAAAGGTCTCTATGGTCCAATCCAGCTTTCTCTTTTGCGGTAATCAACCGCTCAATGCGTTCTTTGATGGACCAAATACTATGTCCGCTCAAATCGTCACTATCCCGTTCTGTGTCCTTTTCTGTGGTCCACAGATTAAATCCGAGGCCTGTATGGATGGCAACGCCTTTGACAAACGCTCTTGCGTGGGCGTTGGAGATTCTAAGCTGATTGAGTGTATCTTCGTACACTACTAATGACCCATTCATCAGGGGCATATCCATCGTGAATACCAAATCATCAATGTGTACCTCAACAGACACAAACCAGCATCCGGTCTTTCTTCCATCTTTATTTGCCACATCGGCAGAGGTAAAAAGATAGCTGCCCTCCAATGTTTTCAAAGGTGTAAAGTAAACAGTTTCTGCTCCGTTCTCATGGAGCATAGATTTGCAGGTGGCCCAGTTCAGATAAGGAACCTTGATTTTTTTCCCGTTATCGTCCTTCGCCTCTCGGTAATCGCAGCGAGGCAGTACATCAACCTGCACCATCTCATGGTATGGTTTCAACATTGTTATTCCTCCACTCTGACTACCGGTATGTCCATCATTCCGGCAATCTCATCTAAATTCGTGTCTATCCAGTCTAAAACGTAGTCTTTGAAACAAAATTTGCAGTAAATCTCCCCGTCTACGATGTAATACTTTTCGCAGTCATCTTCCAGAACGGGGTTCAGGGTGTGTGTGCACTGACTGCATTCTGGATATTTTTTCATCTCGCATCCTTCCGCTTTTGCTGTTTCCAAACCCTGCCGGAACAATCGACAGAGCAGAATCGTTTTTGCCGTCGCTTCAAAACTGCGCCGCACACCTCACAGTACCGGGTTCCAATTGATGGATGTCCTTTTCTTGGCGGTGGGTCTCCAGGGTGAAGCAATTTCCATTGCCCGTAGGTCATATGGGCTTTACGTGCGGAAACCGAATCCTCAATCAGGCTCATTCCTCGCACCACCAAATATCAGCCGTTTTCACACCCAGTGATAAGGCCTCTTGGTGCCCCTGGACTGCCAAATCTATACGGTTTCCCCGGATAGCAGGGCCGGTATCGTCCGCCCGCAGGCGCAGCATTTCGCCGTTGCGCTCGATCATGATGGTGCTGCCCAGCGGAATCACGGCAGGGTCCACAGCGCAGCTTACATAGGGCGTCACGCGCCGTCCGCTGGCAGTGATGCCGGAGCCTGTCCCGCAGATGTGGGGCCGTTCCTCGCAGCAGTAGAAGGTGATCGTCACGTCCTCCAGCTTGGTTGAGCGGGCCAACAGCGCGGCCTCAATAAGCTCATTCTCTGCGGCCTCCAGCTCGTCCAACGTGATCTCCGGCATGATGGCTTTTGTGTGTTCCGGGCGCGGAGGCTCCGCATCCACATTCAGCGCCAGGAATCCAATTAACCAGATTGCCAGAAGCCCAACGAAGCAAAGATATGTAAGAATCTGCCGTCGCTTCATGCCCGCCCCTCCAGCTTGTCCACTGGGCGGAACAGCCAGCTTGTGGCTGTCCCTATTCCAATCAAAACGAAAACCAGTTCAATCGTTGTCATCTTTCTCAACCTTTGTAACAGTAATTTCTGCTGTAACGCCTAGCTGCTCCAAACGCTTTGTCTTTAAGTAAATCAGCGCTTTCTGAAAGCAATCCAGATTTTCTTCCATAGCAAACTAACCTCCTCAAGAACTTGGTAAATTTTATGTGATTGCATCTTGTCCAATCCCTTCGGAAGTGATATAGTGTAAAAGGGATTGTTCGTGGTCGCTCAATCCTTACCCTCGTCGTGCTGCGAACACGGCGGGGGATTTTCTTTGCCCAGCCGGATTGCTTCGTCAAAGGTCATTCCATACGCTGCACGGTTGAGCTTGTCCATCAGGTGCTTCGTGTTTCGCGCCTGGGCTTCCAGGTCTTTGATACTGTCTTTTTCGTTCACAAAAATATCCTCCTATTCTTGCCAGAGGCCGGAGGATGTGTTATACTGTCTCCGATACCTCGTAGCTTCCTTACGTGGTGTCATGGGCTGTCCTCTGTTTCCGCCAGAGGCAGCCCGCTTTTTATTTTTCGTCCACAATGATTGTCCCTGTGGTGTAATAAATCATGTGACGATTCCCGTCTTCATCATCGAATAAAATGTAACTCTCCCGGTCTGTTTCAACGTCAAACTTTCCCGAATACTCCTTGATAAGCTGACCGTTTATGTCGTAGACAGATACTGTCCTCTCAATCCCACCAGACAAATTGCTCTGCTGGTCTTTCAAAGCCCTATGTCCGCTCTCAGAATTAAGCCGATACCAGATATAGGCGCCACAAATCAGCGCAGTAATTAAAACTGTTGCCGCTGTTGCGATTGAGAGTCCAATTTTCAAGCCCTTTTCGTATTGTTTATCAGTCGCTATTGCTCCCCGTAACAAAAATCCTGCGATAGATAGGCCGAAAACTCCTGTGATAATAACGAATACCCATGCTCCGATTGTCATAGTTTATAAACCTCGCTTTTTTATTTTCCTAAAAATAGGTGCGCTGTTGTGCTCACTTACTTGCCATGGTAGAATGTGGGCGAAAGGGGTGTCTTTATGGGTTATCTTTGTCCGTACTGTAATCACACTTGTTTTGACAATGGAGAAATCACAACAACTTACTATCCTTCACACGATAGCGCAGATTTGCCAGAAATGAGCGAAAAGGATGCTATAACCAATGCTGTTCAACTTGATTTCAGTACTTGTCCAAACTGTGGAAAAACCGCCATTAGGATGATTCCGTATTGGAAAAATGGAAATATGAAATTCAGTTTTTCCTACCCTCCAACTATGGCAATCCACCTCCCTGAATATATTCCAGAGGCAATCCGTTCTGATTATGAAGAAGCTGTGTCCATAGTAGATCTAAGCCCAAAAGCGTCCGCTACATTGGCACGCCGCTGCTTACAGGGAATGATCCACGATTTTTGGAAGATTAAAGAGAAAAACTTAAATGCAGAAATCACAGCACTCAGAGGAAAAGTCTCTTCTTCCCAATGGAAAGCGATAGACGGGCTTCGCAAAATCGGAAACATTGGGGCACATATGGAAAAAGATGTTCAACTGATTATTGATGTTGACCCAGGAGAAGCAAAAAAACTAATCAAGTTGATTGAACTTTTGATTGAAAAATGGTATATTTCCCGATATGATGAAGAACAACTTTTCGATGAAATATCAAGTATGGCTGATGAAAAAGAATCTAAACGAAACTTAGGACCCAGTGGCAAGTAATTCCCCTTCCAAACTCCAGTATCGTGTTTGGATTCTGCAAGGATCTTCTTCAGTCCCCCTCCCCTCCAAGGATTTTGTAACAATAACCTGAATCACCTTTGCGCTGTCCGTCCCTCTGGGGCGGGCAGTTTTATTTCCTTCCATCCTCTCACCCCCTCACCATCCATAAGAAACGAATGTCATGTAAAAATGATAGCCCACCCAAGCCACCATAGCGCCTCGTCATTCTCTTTCTCATATTTAAAATGGGTGGCGGCTGTTGCACATAAAATATAGATTATAAACACAATCGTTTTAAAAACCGACACTTCAATCTCCTGTCGCTCCCGTCATGCTGGTAATGCGGCGGGGCATCTTTATTTGGTTGTCCTCCCTGCTATGCCGTGCTATACTGGCGGGGAAAGGAGGTGAATTTTATGAGTTTCCCATCGTTCAAAGATTTTCGTGAAACACTTACAGAAGAACGATTATCAGAAATTTTTTCTGATATATACCGAATAGATGTCATTGAAATAAATGGATTGACGCCAGAAAACATAAATGCTTTTATTTCAAAGCTTAGATATGACACGATCGGTGCTTCTATTAGTGCGTCTCTCGATCTGCTTGAAGCCTATCATGAGTGGCTTTCACAAGAACTTTCGGGTCAATATCTACCTTGATTTCTCCATTCCATCGCTGGCCCTGTAGTGCAAGTACAAGGTCAGCGATTTCTTTTGGCTCACCCGTAATTTTGATTTCTATTGGTTTCACCTCCACTCCACTCTATTTGCGTGTGCAGTTATTGTTGGCTTTGCTTCTGCTGCCCTCTATCATTGGAGGACTTCCTTTTCTCCGTTGGTGCTGCTGTCTTCTGAAAGAAGCTCGTCCACCGTGATGCAGAAATAATCGGCTACCAGTTTCAGATTGTCCACGCTGGGAGAAACCTTACCCCACTTGTAAACCGTCCCGAAACCAAGTCCGACAGCCTTCTCCAAGGCCGTGATGTTTATGCTGTTCTCCCGACAAAGACGCTTGATATTGTCAAGAATCAAGGTATCACCTCCGATTGGAATATCTTCTTGAATCGTCCCCCCCTTAGTGATATTATTGGGACAAAGGAGGGAGATATTTACGATTATGTTTTGGAAAAAACTATCAAGGTCCGAAATCCAATGTATCGAATCGAATATACGACAGCTCAAAGACAGCGAAAAATTGATAAATACAACTGTAAATCCAGCGGTGTTTTTTGGAAGGATCAATTTTACATTAGATTTGCTTCTTCATTTATCGCAATATGAAAAATACAAAATATTTAAAGGGGCTACTCCAACACATGACTACAATATAATATTGGAAAATATAGAGTTAACAGTCGATAAGTTTATAGATCGTGCATTGGAGAGCAATCAGAAGAAAATCGAGACCTTAAAAACAGATGGAGCCAAAAGAAGAAACTACGAAAAGTTTACGTCCGCATTGATTGCAGCGTTTGATTGCGCAAACACATTTTGGACTGGAAATGCTGGATTCCCTCACTATACTGGGCCTCTTTATGCTTGGAAGAATTATGAAAGAGTAAAAGCGATTTATGAATCTTCCAGTAAATTTCTATCAGAAAAACAAATCCCTCCCTCCCAAAATTTCTTAAAATGAATTAGAAAACACCCTCCTTTTCCTTGACGGAAATCGGAAAATATGCTAACATTGAATTGCTGATACAATTACATATATTCCGATTAGGCCCGTATCATATAGGGGCTTGGTTTTTGTTACCCTATGCCTCTATTATATTAGCAAATTTACCGATTGTCAACAAAAATTTAGGAAATTTACTAATTATTTTCAAGGGGTGATTTTTTGGTCGACAGGATTAGAGAATTGTGTTCTTTAACTGGAAAATCTTTATTTTCTTTGGAAAAAGAATGCGGTTTTGGAAACGGGACAATAAATAAATGGGATAAAAGTTCTCCGTCTATAGACCGTGTGTCTAAAGTCGCAGCGGCGCTCGGAGTGACCGTCGGAGATATTTTGGGCGAAAAAAATACCGCCCCCATTTCTGAGGACGGTAAAGCTGAAATCTTATCTATTTTTGATTCCTTATCTCTTGATAGGCGTTCCAAATTGATTGAACTGGCTCGTCTTTATTTAGCCGATCAGCGCAAAAGCGAAGAAATGAAATAAAATCATTTTCATTATCCACTCTTTCGCAGAGCAATTCACCGCAGGTCATATCTCGTTCATCCATATTCCAGTTGCCCCTCCTCGTTCAAGAACATTTGTTCTAGTGATTTGATAATATCATAGCACCGAGGATAATATAAGGCAATCAGCAGATTTTCACAATTTTTTCCATTTATATTTTGTATTGACCTATATCTAGTGGTCTTTATTTTTATACCACAATTTTACTTTTTACGATAGGTTTTCATTCTAGTGAAAAGCCGCCGTCAGGAATCACCTGGCGGCGTGATCTTAGGAGGTGGAGCTATGCAACGAGCTGCATTATATATAAGGGTTAGTACAGAAGAACAAGCCCGGCATGGCTTGTCTCTGGAAGACCAAAAAAATAGTCTGACCCAATTTTCAAAATCCCATGGAATGAAGATTGTCGGCATCTATGAAGATGCTGGCATCTCCGCCAGAAAACCATATAAGAAACGCCCTGCACTCCTAAAACTTCTGGATGATTGCAGGGTTGGAAAAATTGATCTGATATTGTTTATAAAACTGGACCGATGGTTTAGAAATGTGGGGAACTACTATGCTGTTCAGGAAATCCTAGATCAATATGGTGTATCTTGGCAGGCGACACAAGAGGATTATGAGACGACAACCGCATCCGGGCGGCTGAAAGTAAATATCATGTTGTCCGTTGCCCAAGATGAAGCAGACCGGACCAGTGAGCGTATCAAATTCGTTTTTGAGGGAAAGCGGGCGCGGTTGGAGCCTCTTACCGGGAATATACCTTTTGGTTATAAAATTGAAGGAAAATCATTCAAAAAAGACGAATCCAAAGAGGCTCTTGTTAACGATTTCTTTAAGAAGTATTTAGCCTCCGGTTCCATTTCTAAAACTTCCGAATTTATCAGAGAAAAATATGGTGTTTTAATGAGATACCATCTTATTGATAAGATGCTGCGCAGCACTACATATTATGGGAAATATTACAATATGGACGGAATGTGTCCTGCCTATATCACTAAAGAAGATCATGAACAAATTCAAGCTATGCGGAGGAAGGTTGTCCGAAAGGCAAAGAATAATCGTACCTATCTGTTTTCCGGATTAGTGGTTTGCCCGGAGTGCGGCAACAGGATGGGTGCTCGTATTAACACAAAGCAGACGTATGTGTTCTACAATTGCAACGGACACTATACAAAGCAGAATGGATGCCAAAATCGCGTTAATCTTGGTGAAAGGAAAATTGAAGAGTATCTTCTTGCGACAGTAGCCAATAAATTTCACGAATACAAGGCCAACTTTTCCGCTCTCAAAAATGCGGAAATCAACAAAAGGTCACGTGCAGAAATCTCTGCTGCAAAGTCAAAGTTAAACAAACTGAAGGATTTATATTTGAATGATATCATCACACTAGAAGAATTAAAGACAGACCGTGAAGCATTGCTTGCAAAAATCAGTGATTTGGAGAAAGCCGCACTCCCTGAGCAAAAGCAAGACTTCGAGAGTATTGATAGGGTGTTAACCGAAAACTGGAAAGAATCTTACGACGGACTCAACCGCGAAGAAAAACGAGAATTTTGGAGAATTATTGTCAAAGAAATCAAAATATACCCTGATAGGCACATAGAATATTCCTTAAATGTGTGAAAAAAATTTCCAAAAGTTTATTACTTAATATTACTTCCTCTGTAGTTGCAGTAATATTATGTAATATAATCCCCGCCCTCATGAGAGAGCGGGGACTATCATCAGTGCTTCACGACAAACTCATAGTACCGAGCAAGCTTGTCGGGAGCGGCGTCCTGGTCATCCAGAAACGCTTTCGCAATTTCGGCATAGAAGTCGATGTTACTGACATTGAGCTTCTTAGCAACCTTGCTGTAATCCGAATAGACCATGTTCATAGCTACCCACCATTGATATGGGTCACAGTTAATTCCCCTCTGCGTCATGATCTGGTTGGTCTGCTCCATCGTCCAGTGAGGGCCGGTAGTGCCGTCCTCGTTCTTCATTTCCCGGGTCCACTCCTCAGCCATTTCTCTGCTGAACGGAGCAACACCAGAACCGTAGCCGTAGCCGCTCATGCGCTCGCCTCCGCGACGGTACGACATCTCGTCACCACGATAATCATGGCTGAACTCAGGCGGGATTTTGTTCATCTCCCCCTCCATGGAAAAGCCAATCTTATTCATGGGTCGCAGAGAGTAGTCCCGATCATAATGGCGCATGGAGCCATCCTGATAGACCGGAGGCACATAGGGGGTCATGCGGTAGTGGGAATCTGGGCCATAGTTTCCGTGCAGGTGTTCGTCGTAATAACTCATAGGAGCATACCGGCCATTATCGTAGTGCTCGCGGCCACGACGGTCACGGAACTTATCCTCCACCCACATGTCGCTTTCATTGCGAGGTGCAAAGCGGCCATCAGAGTAGCGGCGATACCCGCGATCTTCCACATCATAGTTTTTGCGACTTCCGGACATCAACATCATTCGTGTAGATTTTTTCATTCTGCTACCTCCTTACGCCGTAGGTGCTGGTGCGGTACCGCCGTCAATACTGGCAAGATTGTTGCTAGGGGAGCAACAAGGCTGGCCCAGCATACGGAACGAGCCACCGGTTGGCGTCGTTACTACACAGACAGAGTAGCGGGTGCGTGTACGGATTCCACATGCAGTAACCTGAGCACAGGTACGCTTAGTCAGTGGATAAAGGGTAGTTCCTGTGCCGATGGTGATGTACACCGGAGCATTGATGGTAGCAGTGTCCGGAATGGCCTGTGCAACAACGATACAGTATTTCTCTCCGTTGTTATAGGCACCAGCGGGAAGGTTGATCTCCAGATTTCCACCGGTAAAGGTGACGGCCTGAGAGAGCACCAGACGGTCACACAGTTTGCATACAGGTTTACAAGACATATTACTCCTCCAAAAATCAGGGGCAGCAGACGTTCAGCCTGCCGCCCCGAAATAGTCACGGCAAAGCCGGAAGATGTAAGTGGTTCTTACTGATTAGCAGCCACAGCCGCAGCCATTATAGGTCCCACAGTAGGGATAAGGCGCGGGCACCTGGTAGGCAGGCACAGGCATGGGGTTGATACGCCGAATGAGTTCCGCAGTCTGCGCTTCCTGATTTGCTGTAATAAAGGCGTTCTGGGCCGCCTGGGAGGCCGCCAGCTTCAGGGACTGATTCTCTGCCTGGAGGCTAGAAATCTTGTCCTGGCAAAGGTAGTCCAAAATCGCGCGCGTGTTGGCATTGTTGTTTTCCAGGATATCACGGGTGGTATTCTGGATGGTATTGCGGGTATCGCAGGCCTGAGTAGCCATATCATACCGGACTCCCTGAATGGCAGTCTGGGTATCGCAGCAGCACTGCGCCAGCTGTGCGCCCAGAGAGTTAAAACCGGTTTGAGTCTGATAGCCCAGATTGCAGATAGCCGTATCTACCCCGTGGAAGCCATTGGTCATGGTGTTGTTCAGAGCAAACGTGCTGTCGCAGATGCCCTGCTGGATGCCCTGAATTCCACGCTCCACGCCGTTGAAGGCGATAGCTTCATGCACGTCGGCGCGGGTTGCAAGGCCCTGCAGACCAGGACTGTCGGATGCACCGCCTCCAAACCCGCCAAAACCGAAGCCTCCGCGACCCCAGCCGAATACCATAGCCAGAATGATGATGCCCCAAATGCCTTCCCAAGCACCGCCACCGAAACCGTTGTTACAGTTGCCGCCGTTGGAATCGCTTCCCAGCGCATAGCCGGTCGCAAAATCGTTATCCATTTGTAGATACTCCTTTATCAGTTATTACATCGGGGCCGTACGCTCCCCGGATGTTTCCAAAGAGCGGTTTTTATCAAGACCCGAAAACTGAAAAAGATGCTATAAAGTTATCTGCTGCTTGGAATCGACACACCAAGCTGCCGTGCGAGGTCGTCAATAGAGATTCCCCGCTCCTTCGCCATATTTTCCGCGATCTGCTGGAGCTGTTGTGGGTTCTTCCCCTGGATAAGTCTCATAGCCTGAGCCGCCTGCGGGTTCTGCCCTGCCATCTGTTGGAGGAGTTGCATAGGATTCCTCCCTGCCCGCATCATTTGGAGCATAGCCATCATGGGATTATTCATCGGCGTCATTTTTCTTTCCCGCCTTTCCGATAGAAGCGGGCTTTTTCAGCCTTTCTATCTCCTCTTTGAGATTGTTGATGGTGTCTTTCATATCCATAAATTCATCCAGAGGCGCGAAGGCAGGGACCGGATTCTCCGCCTGCTGTTCCCGTGCCTGTTGTTGGTTATGAAACTCAAACACATCTGCCGCGCCGGTGTTGGTATTGAACCGTTTCATATAGATCACATTATGGGCCAGGTCCGGGAAAAACATGGGATTTCCCATGAAGTCAACCGGAACTCCCAGCGCTTCCTCCCTGGAAGCCACAGGGCGGCAAAAGAAGGTGGGCTGTGTGTTTACATTCCCCTGAGGCTGCACGGCCTGTGAGGGCTGTTGAGGCGGTTGCTGGGGCTGATATACTTGTGGTGCCGGGGCGAACGGAGTCACGGGGTTGTAGCCTCCGTAAGCCGGGTAAGTATAGTTAGGGAACGCCATCATGCATACTCCTTTCTGTCATCATAAAGAAGCTCTATTTGTTTGATAAAGGTCTCCAGTCCGGAGAAATTTCCCGCTGCGGCGTATCGCTGGCATATGTCCTCCGCTGAAGATGCTGTATATCCGCAGGCTACCAGCCGCTTGACAAGCTCAGACCCATTCACAAGCAAAATAACACGTCCTTTGCAACAAAAATAAGGAGTCCGTGAGGAGGGCGGCGACGTGTACCAACCCTTGAATCCTCACGTCCTCCATGTCTATATTGTCGCATAAAAAATCCCCGCATGGGTGGCAATCCAGCTGGAATTATGTGTGGCTTGTGTGATTTATTTTGAAAATTACTTGACACATCTCAAAAATTTTCATATACTAGTACTGCGGAGATGGCTATAAAGCCTGCCTCTGCCAAGCTACGAACATGGGGGGTTGCGCTTATGCGTAGCTCCCCACAAAACTTTTAGGTGGGATAGATATGTTAAGGGGCGCTGTCTTTGTAGACCATATGAATTTTAATATCGCCGTAGGCGACTACTACAATTCTCTCGGGAAAAAAACGCCAAATTTGGATTACAATACGGTTTTTTGCGGCGTAGTCAGCTTGATCCCCGGCATCAGCTATACAAAAACTACGATTTTCGCGCCAGAGCCGGACTCCTTTCTTATGCAAGACCCATATCTTGCAAAATACTACAAATGGGTACAGGGTATGAGAAACGCAAGATATCTGGACGTTGTGGAAGGGCGGTATATTGGACGCCCCGTGATTGACACGGCCCCCATGGACATCAGAGACAAATCCACATATTATAAGGTCGAAAAAGGCACGGACATCAATCTGGCTATTTACGCACTCAGCAAGGCATACAACAATGCGTATGACGTTGCCTTTGTTCTCAGTGCAGACACAGATTACATCAGTCTTTACCGACAACTGAAAATGATTGGAAAGCTGGTTGTGGCCGTAGCGGTCAAGGGTCAGAATTTGCGAAAGGTCATCCCAGAAGTAGATGATTATCTTATTTTGGATGATACCTTTTTCTCTCAATACACTAGATGAAAAGAGCCGGGGATTACCCGGCTCTTTCTTTTTGTTTTAGCCGTTCAGCTGTCCGCTGGACCTCCTGCATAATGTGAGGCAAATGGTGCGAAACCGTTGACCGTTCCCACCCGAGTTCCGCCGCGATGTCCACTTGCGGACACTTCTCAACGATATATCGTCGGGCGATCAATTCATCATCCCGGTGTAGGGCAGCTTCCCGGATGGCTGTTTCCAATTCTGAGCGCAAGAGGTCCGCTAACTCTGGCGGCAGCTTCACTCTTGCGCTCATTGGTTCACGTCCTTTCAGGTGTTCAGGCTTTTCCGAATTTCTGATGATACCTGTACAGCATCACGGCAAACTGTCTGCGGGTAACGGGCTGGTCCAGCATCATGTCGCCGTTCGTGTTGCCCAGCATAATGCCGTTCTCCTGCACCCACTGGACCGCCAGATCACTTTCAGAAGGATTGTCCACAGTTTCCTCCTTCCAGGCAATCCCCAGATAGTTCAGGATGCCCTTTGCTTCCGCTTCCGCCAGTTTTTGCCGGTATGCGAAGTTTTTGAGATTTGCGGTGTCTGTTTGATTGGTGTGGAAGCCATGCTCGATCAAAACAGCCGGAGCCACGGTGCCTTTCAAGACATACAGCGACGAGTCCGCCACAATCGGTGTAGACCTGACAGTAATTCCGGCGTCTTTGACGGCCTCCAGGATATCCTTTGCCGCCTTATAGCCGCTCCCGCTGGTCTTATAGACATATGCGCTCCAGCCAGAGGCAGAAGACCAGCCTCCATCTCCAGCGGCGTTGCTGTGCAGGCTCACGAACAAATCCAGGTCTTTGATGGCGTTTGCAATCGTACACCGCTGCGCAAGGCTGACTTCCCCGCCGCCAGTCCTGGTCATGGTGGCAGCAACGCTATGCCGCTCCAGGATGCTCTGAATGCGTTTCCCCATGTCCAGGGCAAACTCATGCTCATAATAGGTTCCGTCCGGGCTTTTGTTGGCGAGGTTTCCCGCGTCATGGCCCGGGTCCAGGACCACCTTCTTTTTCTCCACAGTTGTCTCCCCTTTCTTGAGATAGACCAGAATCAAATCATGCACGTCCCTGCTGCTTTGGATGACTGCTCCATTGAAATAACACTGGCTAGAGCCGCCGCCATCCAGCATAACCGCGGAATCCCATCCTGCCGCCGCCAAATCGTCTCTGAGGGCTTCCGGCGTCCGGGTCATACTCCCTCCGTCCCTCGTACAGTACAGGGCCAGAGAGCCGTCCTTGACGCCAATGGCAGAGCGTCCCCGTTTGCCGCCCTGCCCCTCGTCATAGATCAATTTGGAGAGTGGCTTTCCGGAAACAATCAGCGGTGTGCAAGTGATATAATTGCGCTGAGAGGCGTCTGGCAGCGTGTCCATAGAAATGTCCGGCCCATCATTCCAGGAGTAGCCGGAGACTGTGTAAGCCGGTTTGCAGAGTACCTTTCCGTCTGCTTTCAGGTGACAATTAGGTACAAATGTACTCATGTTATAGAGCGTGCCGTTGAGGATGTAATCCGCCCCGGTCTCCCTCTGAATTTGAGAGAGAGACCGGCGGGCGGTGTTGATGTAGAGCTGGATGCGCTGGATATCTTTCAGGGGGATTGTTACCGCCAGATGGTCAGGCATTTCCACCACTCCCCAGCTGCTTGAAAACCTGATTTGCACCGGTAGCCGCCAGGCCAGACACGATGCCGACAGCCGCAGCGGTGATGTAATCCGTGGCAGGGAATTCTGGCATAATGAACATGCCCGCAACACCCAGAACGCCGCCAAACACTCCGCAGACAATGGGAATCCACTTGTTGTCAAGCCCGGATGCCTTCACGCCTTGCCCGATCAGCAGGCAAATGACGGTGATTGCCGCCACACCGGTGATGCCGAGAGAAGAAACATCCATAGATTAAACCCTCCCGTGGTCCTTGTCGTAGTCCGCCATAGACTTGGGCTGATACTTGCAGGACCCGTCCTCAGCATAGATGTACCGCAGAGAGCCCTTCACCACGTCCACGCCATGATACTTGGGCCGGTTGTACACCATATCCTTTTCGGGGATGTACTTGTCGATCTCCTCCTGCCACGCGACAGCGCCGGTGAAGGTGTGCATGGAGGCCCACCAGGGAGTTTCAACGGGAGCGGGAATAAAGCCCTCCTCCATCTCTTCCTTCGTCCAGCCGCCTCCAGGATTCTTGTTCGGGTCCAGAGAAAAGTTCGCGCCAGCCTCTTTCAGCTTCGCGTTGGCTTCCTCCACCGTGATCTTACCGGCCTTGTACTGCTCCATGATGTCGTTGATAGTCTTGTTCATAATATGTACTTCCTTTCTTTTTTACAGCCCGATTCGGGCCAGAATAAACGTAATTACTGCCGCCAGGACCGCCCAAATCACTTTATCCACAATGGAATCCCAGCGCTTCTTTGGGCTGGCCTGTTCTGTCTCCTGCCATGCGATCAGCTTGTCCAGCTTTTCCATGATGTTGTCATACTGCTCATTCCGGGCGGCCTCTGCCTTTTCCAGGTCTCGAATCCGGTCAAACAGTTTTCCATGGGTGTCTCTTGCCTGTTCCTGCAATTTTTCCATCTGCTTTTCTAGCATGTTTGCTTTTTGCAGGCCCAAACAATCCCGCTGTGGGTCTATGATACATTTTTCATTACTCATGGGCAGCACCGCCTATCTGTGGTATAATCTTTTTGAGGTGATGATATGGATATGGATTTGTATAAAGTTACCGTGATCTGCTCAAAGTGTGGACGAATGGCCCCTTTCACTCTGCCAGATGGTTCCAATATATGGGGTTCTTGGGACTGGCATCATCCCTGTTCCTTTTGCGGGGAAACTGCATGGGTTGCCCACGAACCGGGCCGGGACTGGAAAACCGGGAAGCCGCTGGACCTTTAAGGTTTGGCGCGCATACTTAATCTCGCTTTTTTAGAAAAAGCCTGTGTGATTTGCTTGTTGAAAATGTATGGACATTACGCCACAAAGATTTCATGTTACTTTGTATACTCTCACATCAGTGCCAGGAGCATTCATATCGGTAACATTTCCTGATAATTTCAGATATGAGCTAAATTTCATATAAATTAAGGTGCCCTGCACGGCATTGAATGAGTCTCCACTTGCTGTACTAGGGGTTACTAATACACTAGTCTGAATAAGATAGCCTGCATTCAAAGCTGTAAAATATATACGAATATTATCAGATATACCTGAATTTGTAATCGTGATCCTTTTCACAGCTGGCGCTTTAACAGATAGTGTACCCACAACATTAACACCGGACACGCTTGTAAATGTCTTTCCACTCGTTACATCTGCCGCAGTAGCGGTTCCCAGGTTTGCAAGCATATCACAAACTTCTGCCGAGCCAGTGATTATTTCACCGCTGCTATCTATGGCCTGTTTTCCGGCGGCTAGATTCTCCGCTGTTGCTGGATTAGACAGCTTCGGAAGAGATGTACCAATGATCATCTGATTTGCAATCATGTGTCCTCCTTTATCATGGGAGTTTTTGAAGACGGCAGCCGATGTTATTGCTTGTCCCTGCAGCGGAATTCTGTCCATTTAGATGGAATGCACCGTAATCATGGCTTTGTCCATAGGAACCACCAATAAGCAGTACAGCTCCATTTGCATTGTAGAAACATTTATCACATACGAAAGTGCTCTCGCTCCCAGACACCGCGTTTGGGTACAATGCGTATTCATAGCCCTCTGCCGTTGGATTCGTCCAGGCAGAAATAAAGCCGATAGACGTAGCCCGCTGCCCTACCAGCACCCCGTTTTCTGCATCACTAAAGTTATCAGGGTTTTTAATGCAGTACACATTGGCACCCGAAAAGTAAACACCATCACAAATGGTGACTGCATTATCCCACAAACCTTCGATATGACGGTACTGACAGCATCCGTATGTGTCGCGACTAGCTGCGCTGGTGCCTGTATGATACACCATAGCGTCCGTCAAACCCATATTAAACATCTGTTTGTTGGGGGAGCAACCGTAGCCGATGGTGGCCTGGCTGTTCCAGTTGGCGTACTCCACCAGGTAGAGCATCATGATCGTCCAGTACATGGCGAAGTCGTACTGCCAGATGGTGCCCCCCAGGTTGTGGATGGAAGTTCTCGCCGTGACTTTTGTAATATTTCCTAGCGGTTGGCTGCCGGCTTGGGATTTATAGGACATGCTGCAGTGGTAGCGGCCCACATACACCACGTCCCGCTCTCCATGGCCGTCTCCCCGATCCGCGTGGGCGGGAGAGACGTGAAATCCATCCTCCGGCCCGTCCGCGATCTGCAGTTTCATGGTGTTTCCGCTGCGGGTCCACTTGTACCAGTATTTCGGAATTTTCACCAGTGTGCCCGCCACAGCATCCTCCTCAATCACCATGCCGCTCCATGGCATGAGGTTGTCAAAGGGACTGCTGCCGTTGCCGTTGTTGACTGCGGGCGATGGATTTCCAAAACCGGCTGCCTCGTCTGTCCTCGTCCATGTAGTAGCCGCGCTTCCATCCCATTCCGCTCCATAAATATGGGCTGTTGGCGCAGGAGGCTCCGTGCTTTTCACATCAGTAATAACTATATACACAGTCAAATCCGCTTCCGGAACCGTCTGGCAGGTGAAGGTAAGACTATTGGCGGCTTGTCCGGTGCAGAGGATTCCGGAAGCGAGGTAAGCGGCTTGGGAGGCAATAGCAGGCACGGGCTGAATCAGCTGCTTTGTCTCGTCGGCAAGTACTCCTGGAACAGTGATTGTCTGAGAATTTCCATGCCATGCAGACGCGAGAAGCGTCACACCATTGCCCGTTGGCTTTCCGCCCGCATTGGCGAGTACCTCCTGAAATTCTTCCTCCGTCCCCGTATATCCCCCATCAACCGCATACTGATAAGCTGATTTGCCGGGAAGTCCAATCCCTGCCACCAGCTTTCCATTTACTTTGATTGCCATTGTTTACCCCACCATCTTATTCATCATTTCGCCCAGAACGCTGTACTCCTCCGGGGTCAGCCTGTCCGCCGCCAGATACACGTCCATCTTCTCCTGCAGGCCTTCCGTCCGGCCTCGGTCAATCAACAGCTTGCAAAGATTATACACAGTGGACATAGGGTTTCTCCTTTCTCATCATAGGGTGGTGAGTTCCAGCATACACAGGCGTTCTTCGTGGTCCGCAAGCATATCCAGGGTAATGTCTTCCATAGAGAGAGCTGGTTCCAGATCTGTCTCCGGTTCTGGTTCCGGAATATCCATCATTTTTGCTTCTTTTGAACCATCTGATTTTAATACTGTAACAAGCTTTTTCATTTTTGCACCTACTTTACAACCCTGTAAATTTTTAATGATTGTCCAATGTTTAAATCAATACTGAAAATTGCAGTTTTGTAATTATCGGAATTACCAGTACAGTTGAAAAATTGAAGTCCATTGATATCGTGTACAATTATTTGTATATTTACAGCATTACTTCCTGACACAGTACCAGAGAATCTAAAAACAAAAAATGATGGATGTTGTTGATCAATAACTATACTAGTTGTTGTTGAGTTAAATATGTAGTCTGAGCCAGCTTGTATCTTAGAGTATCTTCGTGAAGAAGAATGGGGAGAACTTAATTTTACAGAAGAAGCATCTCCACTGATACCAGAAATAGAAGCAATAAAGGTTTCGTGTAAATCGTTTTCTGTAACTGCAAAAGCAAAAACATCAGAATCTTCCGTTGCTTCAAATTCATTGACTTTTTCCAAATAGGTGTTTTCGTCCATAAACGTTCCAATCTTTCCGAAAACATCATTTGGCATTGGATTCTCTGGTAGTCCAGGAAATAAAGTCGCCGTCTCAGCGCTCAACAGATCACTCTTGCTCATGATCGGCCCTACAACATTATCCTCGACATAGCCAAGAATTTGCCCTGCGGAGCCGTCTGGGAGGCTTCCTCCCCCAGAACCAGCCTCCTCCGTAAACTCAATCGTGTACGGGCCGGAGCCGAGGGTTTCGGACATAGAAGCCGTTCCGCTTCCGGGAACCGTAACGGCCTGATTCGCTCTTGCGATTCCCTTGTCAATTTCCGGTCCCGTGTAGGCCCCGTTATATCCATCTGTTGTCGGCATATGATCACTCCCTCATGCAGAGATATGGCTCCCCATCGGCGGTAATGTAGGCTGTGCTGCCAACAGGAATATAATAGTAGTTGTCGTTCCAGCTTCCGTCTTCCCCCTGTGCAAAGAGGGAAATTCGATAGTTCCCGTCTCCATGAACAAGGTAATCGTCATACACCTCGAAACTCCGCTGTGTGTTCGCCGGGGTGGTGGAGAAGGACGCGATCAGCGCCCCCTTCCCCACGCCGTACTCCTCCCCAGCCTTCGTAGCGCGGCACTCAAACGCCTGATAGGGAATATCTGACTGAAACGCCACAATGATATAATCAAAGCCAGACACGGCGGAGACCTTTTCTCCGGAAATAGAGAATGTCAGCTTTGGGGCCGCCATTATGCCACACTCCAAATTCCTGCGGCAGTCTTGACGAAGACCTTGACAATCTTCACGCCGTCTCCGGTAGACGCGCTCTCCAAATCGGTTCCGTTAATCGTAACCTGGATATTAGTGGTGGCGGGATAATTGCCTTCGTTTCCGCTGGTGTTGATGGAGCCGCCAGTGGTGGGGATCAGGGTGCCCGCATCCTGCTCGCTGGAATTGGCAGGAACCACGCAAACCTTGTACTCGTCAAACTCCACATCGGAAGTAAAGTTGATAACAGACTGATTGAATCCCGCAATCTTGGAAATCTTGCTCTTGTCCGGGCCGGTGACTGTGACCACGGGAACCGTAGTGTTGAGAGTGATATCATCCGTCACCTCGGCGCTCTCGTTGCCCACATCGTCACGGACCTTGATATGTACAGTCTTCAGGCCATCCCCAGAAGTCAGGTTGACGCTCTTGCTGGTGGCAAAGGTCTCCCAGCTGGCGGACTCTTCCTCCGCGACACCATCAATTCCCCAGATTTTCATCTGGTAGCCGGTGGTCTGCTCGTCGCTGACTCCAATGGTCAGCTTTACCGCTGTACTGGTCGCATACAGTGCCCCATCATTGATTTGCAGTGTCAGGCCAGACGGTGCGGTGGTATCAAGAGTTAGGTTAAAATAGCTTGCCATTTACTGACTCTCCTTTGTGTCAAGTTGGATATATACATAGGCCCCTGGCCTTTCATAAACATTCTCGCTGCCAGCCATGATGGTTTTAATCCCCATCTCTCCCAGCATCAAGGTCTCTATGGTCTCTGTTCCTGCATAAATCATTTTGCTACCCCCGAATCAGATAGAGCGTGGTGGGGCTCTTTGTGGGAAGCTCCTCATATTCCTGCCTGTCCATCACACGGATCACTGATATCTCCGGAGATGATACATTGCCGGAACCGGAGCCTCCCAAAACCCACTCCGCAGCGCCGTCCAGAACACCCAGAAACTTTCCTTCGTCCTCTGGGGTAATTTCCGGCACTCCATCTCCGGGCGGTCCCTGTGGCCCCTCCGGGCCGGGTTCTCCATCAAACTTTCCGGCATCCGCGTCATCCCGTACACTCTGCGCAATCTTTTCCGCCTGTTCGGCGGCTTCTAAAATCTGACTGTACACATCTGGCGTGGGAGGCTGCGCGTTGCTGCCCAGCGACACGCCCTCCCGAATTTCTCCCAGCTGCGCCCAGATGGTGGGGAGAACGACTGTGCCGCCCTTTGTTCCATATACGCCAACCGACAGGTTTCGTCCCGGATTCTCCAATACCTCCCACGGAATTTGGCACTCGTTAGAGTCGTCCAACACCACGGAAATTTGATCGTCGCCCGCGTGGAATACCGCCGTCCTGTCCAGGCCATCCCAATCCGAGTTGAAGGAAAATCGAACCATGTAGACATTAACGGAACCACTGGTCACGCCCTCTTTTGCGCAGACTTCCAAATATATTTTGTTGGCTTGTAGATGGAACATGATGCACCTCTTTCGGACGCTGAATTAGGAATAAATTACTGGAATAACTCCGCACAAAGGCAATTAAAATATGTCGAATTCAATGTTATACACACTGTAGCCAGGTTTTGCGATAAAGGCTCCGTAGGAAATTCTATATCCAGAAACGTCCTTAGTAGTGTCTACCCAGTATGTATTATCAAAGCCTTCAATAACTTTAGGGCGAAACTGATTGTTGTTTGAGTCCATAATGTTAACAAAAATAACAGTACCAGGAACATAAACCGATATGACATCATTAACAACTTGATTATATCTTTGTATAAGTCCTGCGGGTGATACAAACTCAACAATATCCGTCGCGCTTCTAACACGAAGGGTGCCTGTGAAAAACTGTGATAATTGTCCTGTACCACTCACCTTTACCCCCGCCTCGCTGGTAAAGGTCTTTCCTGCGGCTACGTCTGCGGCGGTGGCGTTGCCAAAGTTGCTAATTGGACACATCATATTAAGTATCGAATCTTTTCGCATGATTCTGTCCATTTCAAATGTGTAGTCCAGCTGAAGATTGGTACTGTTTAGTGTTGGGGTCGTATCTATCACCGTATAACCGGAACCTGCGGTACTTTCTCTTAATGTCCCCGTCACAATCTCGCCATTCTGGTCAATCAGCTGCTTCCCCTGTGCCATATCTGCCGCCGTGCCGGGATTTGTCAATGTTGGAAGCTGCGTCCCCGTCTCAATCGCCGCGATTCTCGCCGGGAAATCATTGGCAGCAATAGGGTCAGAGCTGCCTTCTTTCGCTCTAATAGCGTCCGCAATCGCTTTCAGCTTGTCCCCCTGAGTGCTCAATAGCTCGCCTCCCAACTGTCCAGGATCGCCGCCTGAATAGAGGTATCTGTGTGGCTCTTCGCGGAGTCCAGAATCCCGTCCGCGTAAGTAAAAATATCCGTGTTCTTATTCTTCGTGTCGTATACGCTTTTCAGCATATCGCCGGAGCCGATGCCGTCCGCGCCATTGTACACGGTAAATGTTCCAATCGCTTCATCGTCCGAATCGTACATCGTGTAGGTGTCTGTGGTTCCCGCCGCTCCGGTACCGCTGGTGCGCGTAATGCTTTTTACAGACGTTCCCTGCGGGCCGACAGGACCCTCCGCCTGAATGGTGGTATCTTCATAGGCCCCGGTTCCGCTGTTCCATACCTGCCAGAAGCCCGTCTCCTCGTTCACCTGGGGCGGGTGGGCTGTTACCTGCGCCGCCGCTTCTGCAGTCTCTGCGGCCTCCTGCGCTTTTTCCGCCGCGTCCACAGCCGCTTGTACATTGGCGTTAGCTGCTTCCTTGGCAAATGACGCAACCTGCGCGCCCGTCACTTTGGAGGCCACCCCCTGCTGCTCCGCAACAAAGAGGGAGTCATTGTCGATGCTCTCCACTGCCGGGAGTGTGCTGATATTCTTATCGGCCATCGTGTTCCTCCTTGAGATTTGCGGATGCTTTCCGCAGCTTGCTCTTGGCTGCTGCCATCACTTCTACCGCGTCTCCATTCACAGAAAGCGTTGAAAGAATGGCAATCGCATCATCAATCAATTTCTTTGTCTCTTCCATATCAGCCCTCCAAAGCTTTCAATCGTTGTTCCAACTGCTGAATTTTCGCCGTCAGCACCGCGACAAACTCTCCATAAGAAAGGCCATACCGCCCCTCGTCATCTACGGACAAGGCCGCGAAATCATCCAGCGGCATCCCGATTTCATTTAAAACATCCTCCACATCCTGTGCGATAAAGCCCAGGTGGCGCTTGGCTTCTTTCCCTTTATAGAGAAAGCTCACTGGGTTCAGCCGGTCAAACAGAGAGATATATTTTTCAGCAACATCATACCGAATGTCATCCTTTGCGTTCCGATCAGAAGTCACATTCAGCTCCACATCTGATGTAAAGCGGTTTGCGTACACATTGACGGCATTTCGGGTGTCCAGTGTAATATTGGTTGCCACAACGACCTCGCCATTATCGGTGGTCATACGAACGCCGCCGCTAGTAGCAACTACCTGATTTTCACTGACAGCTTCAATCATACCCATCCCATAGGTGCGGGAGCCGTTATAATCGTAGCTGGTCACATACCCGATGTAGCCGCCCAGGTCAGCCCTGGAACTAAGGCTCTCATAGACTGCCATTTCTCCGCCCAGCCGGATATATTCTGCGGAGACCTCGCCAGTCAAAATGTTGTCTCCGGAAATCATGGTGGAGCCGTCGGTCAGGCTGGACTCAAACACCACATCCCCAGTAAATCGAATGACCTGCGAGGCAACCGTAACGCCGCCCACAGAGAGATCAATATACGAGCGGTCCGTGCCGTTCTGCACCGTGAGTGTGATGTTGTTCACCTTTTGCGAAATCGTGGAAACCTGTCCATTCAAACCCTGCACTGTGGATGTAATGCTATCCAACTGAACGGAAATGTTGGACGACAGACCTTCAATTTCGTTTTCCACTTCCAGACGGATTTCTTCCGCCGTTTTTGTGATCGTGGAACGGGTCTCCGCAATCTTACGATTAAACTCCTGCGTCATGGGACCAGCAGCCGGGTATTCGTCCTCCAGCTCCACCTCTCCGGGAGCGGATATGCTTGGATAGCCGTCTCCATCATCTTCCAGACTGGAAATAAAGGAATATAGACCACTGACAGTAACGCCGTCCCCAAGCTCTGCGGACGGGTCTAGATTGGCCGCATCCGCTGTAAATGATTGATATTCATAGCCTTGCAGCTGTGATAAAAGCGTGTTAACCATGTCCTGTGTTGCATGGGGGCAGGAAGCCGTGATCTCCAGCCCTGTATCGTCCCCTGCCGTCAATACGCTTTCGTCATCGACTATCAACGTCACACGGGAAATGGGTTTATACTTTCCGGTATTCTCAAAGCCTGTGATGTCCAGGCCGACAAAGAATTGTTCAGACAAGGATTCTGTCACCTCCAAAGGTGATGGCGTCTCCGTGTTCATCCACTAAATAATTTGTTTCCGGAGGAGCGGACAGGAGCGGAACCAGATATAAGGTATTTGCGTCTGTTATCATCCAGTTCCCCGCATGGGCGGCGGCGATAAAGCACAGTTCGTTCCGGATGGTGTAATCGTTGGCCGGATAATCAATGGTGTAGTTGGCGTTCAGCGCCGTCCGGCTGTCCAGCGTTACTCCCAGAATGCGGCAGAACTCCGCAACAGCGTCCGGCATGGTCATGGGAAATTCCAGGCTCTGGTCCGGCTCCCAAACCACCTCTGCCTTACGCATGGCATCATAGGCTTCCAGCGTCCAATAGCCGTCGTCCTCGCTCCTGCGGTTGGTGAAGAATGTGCCCTTCGGAATCCATTCGGAAACCTGCGTCCTATTTTTCAGGCGGACATACCGCTTAATGGTCGCCGCTTTTGGAATGTTGTCCGCAAAGAGGCTGATCTTCAAGCTGGCAGTGTACGCGTTGCCGATTCCGAAATCCTCAAACAGGCCGTTGCTGTAAGAGTGCTCCACTTCCTGATCTGGACCGTACTCAACTCCGTTGATCTCAAACTTGTATTCCCGCTCTGTGTTTGACATCCTCCAAAGGCTTTTCCACAGTTTGCTTGTCGTCTGTGCCATAGCTACACCTCTATGATATTGAAAGACGCTCCCTCCCAAATATCAGTATCGCCGTCCCATACTTCACTGATATTGGCGCTGAACGAGGAACAGTAAAATGTCTTGGTCATGGTACCATGTAGATCACGGTATGTAGCTGGAAATGTGGCGGAGCTTAAATCGTCATCCAACTGCGCTAAAAGATTTTGGTTCATTTCCAGCATGGCATAAGACAGCTTTCGCTTGGTTGTAATTTTATGGCGGCGCATTTTCCCATTTTTTGTGCGGGTCGTTTTATCGCTGTCTAGGTCCTCCCTGCTCCAGCCAAAGCCTTTGCTCTTCACATATGTGGAATAGTCGTGCCCGTTAATTTTCAAAATCTCCATATCCACCTCAGAAGTTTAGAACCGGCTTTCCGGCTTGCTGTGTCATGCGGTTAATATGGTTAACCGTGTTCCTTGCGACCTCTCTTCCGTCCAAATTGACAACTACCGTTATCGTGCCATTCCCCTGTCCACCAACCTCACGCATGGCTTCCACTACCGCCTGCTTGATGGTAGCAAGCGGCGCTTCAATGTTGGTTCCGCTCCGCTGGTCTCCTAAGACAGCCAGGAATTCCCGGTTGGGGGGAATCACTGCGCCCTGTGCCAAGCGCGGAATTGATACTTTTGAAATTCTTGGAATGTTGATTCCTTTGAACGAATAGCCTCCCAACCAGTCCGGGAGTTCAAAAGCTGTCAATGCTTGGAGGCCGTCTAGCAGTTTATTGATCCCGCTGATAATCAGGTTAATGGCGCTTTCGATCACACTGACAATTCCATTCCAAGCCCCTTTGAAAATATTTTTAATCCCTTCCCATGCAAGGTCCCAGTCTCCGGAAAAAACGCCTCCAATGAATTGAACCAACCCTGTAAAAATTTGTTCAATAGCGTTAATTACATTCGTAACAGTAGTTCTAATTCCATCAAACGCGGATCTAAACAAATTCTTAATTGTATCAATAATAGGACTGAGTACGCCGCCGGTTTTTTCGTCCAACCAGTCTAGGAAGCTTTGAATCATAGTCTTGATTGCGTCAAAAATCGCTGTAATCGCAATATTAAGACCATCAAAAATTCCAGTAATTCCCGCGACAGCCTGTTCAATGTTTCCTGTAAATACTCCAACAAAGAAGTCAATAAATCCTTGCAGAATCATTCGAATTCCGTTTAATAAGGCTTCTCCTTGTCCGTAAGCGGTCGTAATTGCCAAGACAATAGCCGCAATTCCTGCAATCAGCATTGGAATCCAGGAACCTATGAAAAGTGCGATCCCCGCTCCCGTTGCCAAAATTCCCGCGATAGAGAGAATCAGATTTTGTAAGTTCCACCCATTTTCATACGCATCTCTGAATCCGGTTACAAGCATTGTCAAACCCGTTACGATCAAGCCAACGGCCGCTCCGACTCGTCCAAAAACTAACCAAAGCCCTGCCACAAGTTCAGCCGCCCTTAAAAGCATTCCTAGGAGGTTGTCCCATGTAACACCGTTTACCCATGCGTCAAATGTATTCCTGATAAATTCGATTGCACCATCTAGCGCAAGAAATAACCCCAAGAGAGTCTTTAAACCGTTTCTAAACTGCGCGGGAATTTTCCAATATAGCAACGCTGTCCCGATCAATTTGACAAGGTTTAAAATTTTATCAAGAATCCCTGTGTCTTGTTCTTCAAAGTCAAATGTCGGCGCAATGTTGTTTCCAGCAGTGCCGCCCCCGCCGTCTTTGGATTCCCCTGCCAACTGATTAATTTCGTCAAACCCGGCTAGTGATCCGGAAGCCTCATCTGCCGCCGCCCCAACTCCTTCTAAAGCCTCAGCTTCTTTGTTCAGTCCTTCCGCTGCCTGTGCAGATTGTTTAATGGTACTTCCAAACAGCATGGAAACAACATTAGCGATTGCTGTAATGATTCTCGACAAAACATTTACAAATACTGTAAATGCTGGTATAATCACATTTACTAGGGGCTGTACTAATGTAAGGAGGGCCCCCTTTAATCTACCGATGGCCGCAGTCGCTTCGTCATTGGTTTTAATGACCTTTCCGAACCATTCTCGCAGAGAGGCAAGTCCCTGAGAGATCACCGTAAAAATCAACGCGCTTCGTACCACTTCTCGTAGTCTCATGGAAAACTTTCCGGCGCTCTTTTGCATCCGCTCCATGGCCTGTGACATTATTTCTGTGTTTGGTCCAGAAGATGCAAGTTGCTTTTGGATATCTCCCGCTCTTTCTTTGGTCAGATTAAGGGCAATGTTGGTTTTCTCAATAGAAGCATCGTAGCTCTCCACCTTTTTCTGCACAGCATCCCATTCTTTTTGGAGCTGCTTTACCTTTTCTGCCTGCTGATTGATACTGGAAGACGTGAAAAACTCGCCGCCGCTTCTCATGCTTTCCAGTTTTGCTTTTGCAGCATCCAGCTCTGCCCCAAGTTGCCTAGATTGTTCAATCAACGGCATTTGTTGTTGCTGCTTAATATAAATCTGATCATTTAAGCTCTCAATTTTTTTGTTTAGTTTGTTCAGTTCTTGTTGCGCCTTTTTATTATCAAGATCAACATCAATTACAATAGAGCCATCAGCGGCCATAAGATCACCTTGCTTCCTAGCGGTTTTATATATTGAGGAGGGGATTTGTATAGAAAATATACTTTTACTTGTTTTTTGATATTTTAAAGAAAAATGGAGGGTATTTGGAATGGGAAAGATGACAAAATGCAAATCTTGCGGAGCTGAAATCGCAAAGTCGGCAAAAATGTGTCCTCAATGTGGTGCGAAACAAAAACACGCTTTAAAAAATGTAGCTTTTATTCTTATTGCTATTTTTTTAATAGGTGTTTTTGCATCTATATTTGGGGATAACAGCAATCCAGAATTAGTACAATCAGATAATCAAGGAGATAATTCTACACAGTCAGAAGATGTTCAGAAAGAAACCGAGGAAAAAACTGTTTTTAATGTTGGAGAAACAGCTGCTTTAAATGATATTCATGTAACCTTGGTTAACGTTTCTGAAAATAACGGCGGAAATTATATGACTCCAACAGACGGAAACGTTTTTATCGTCTGTGAATTTGAGATAGAAAATAATTCTGACACAGATATAGCCGTTAGTTCTATCATGTCGTTTGAAGCTTATGTTGATGATTATTCTACTTCAATGAACCTTTCAGCAATGTTGAGCACCAACCAGAAACAGCTTGATGGTTCTGTTGCAGCAGGAAAAAAGATGAATGGTGTTATTGGATATGAGGTTCCATCTGGATGGTCCACAATAGAAGTGAAGTTTACCCCCGATTTTTGGTCTGGAAAAGATATTGCGTTTACTTATTCAAAGCAGTAAAAATGTAGAATCCCCTGCTATCTCTATTGAGTTTTCAAGGTGTAGTTTCTTGACAGCTATCCAGCCAGCCCGTATAATAGCAAACAAGAGGTGATCGGGATGCTAGATGAAAAGGACCTGCAAGCGATTCATACGATGATGGAGCAGCAGAAGAAAGAAATCCTCAAAGAGTCTATGGCAAATATGCAGGTAATCATTGAGAATACATTTGCCCCACAATTCAAATTATTGTTTGAAAAGCTAGATTCAATGGGGTCTAAAATGATCCCGCAAGAAGCTATGGACATTATGGAAGATCGCGTGGATGATCTTGAAAAAACGGTGGCTATACATACCCGGCAAATTGAAGAATTGAAAAAAGCTCAGTAATGAATGCCTCAGACGGTGCCTGTTTCGGGTGCCGTCTTACTTTTTGTCCATGCCTTCAAAAGCTCTTGCTCCGTATAAGTGTACTGTGTTTTTAGGTCAATGATATCCCGGTTTTTTCTATAAAACTCTTTGTCTGCTTTATCCAACGGTTTTCCAAGTGCTCTTTTTTCCCGAATACGAATGATCTGTGCAAATAAGCAGTCCCCAATTTCCATGTAGGCACCTAGCCAAGTCCACCAATGAACTCCTCCTGTATTGGTCTGCGGATCATATTCTTTTGCCCGCACTTCATATCCAAGGACTCGGTTGATTGGGGCAACAATCATAGAAAAATCATGTTTCCAGGAAATCAGCTGCGGCTGTTTTTGTTTGGATATTTCTTCTCTTCCACCGTTAATAAAGCGAAAGCACTCCTGAATCGCCGCGTCATAATCCGTCAGTTGGTCAAATTCCACATAGAAGATTTGGAGCACGGCAAGAGCTCGTTCTTGATCGTTGAAATCTGGGTTGTTCAGAATTTCAAAAATGTCAAGGATGACACGATAGTCATAGCGAATAGCAAACTCTTCTCCGTCTATTTCAACGGTTTTGGGCAGTCCATAACTCATGCCGTGCTCCTTACTTCAGTTTCTTTGATACTTTTGGTACTTATTTAGATACTTTTGGAGCTTGGGATTCGTGGCTTTCTGTTCGCGCGCAAATGAAGAATCAATTTCATCCATCACAGCCAGCATGAGATTACACCACACCGGAATCCCGTTTGCCAAAGCATAAACATTCATACCGCCAAACAGCACATCACAAACCGCGTCGCCAAACACGCCGTCAATGATGCCGCGCATTTCAGCATCCCGCTCTTTTGCAAAGGCAAAGATTTCCCGCTTGTCTGCAATTTTTTCAATTTGTGCCTTATACCCTTCCTGCTTTTTATCCAGTTCTTCAAAGGCGGAGTACAGCTTTTCCACAAAGTTGCTGTCAGTCGGGTTAAAAGATACCTCACACTTCCCATTCAGGGAATATGTAACAAGTCCGCTGTCAAAGCTCAGTTCTTTCACGTCTTACACCTCGTCTGGAGTAAAAGTCACCTTAGCGCCGGAAACAGACGCCGTTCCGGTGGTTCTTGTACCACCCAAGGTCACATCATAGGGCATTCCAACAGAGCCGCCGCCCTCCCCGCCCAGGCTGGACGGCTTAACCATACAGGCGGAATAGCGCTCCGCAAACGCAGCGGTTTGGGCTGTGCCAGCATAAAGGTGTACAATCAACATGTCCTGGTTTGCAAGAGCAGCAGCGTTCTGCTCTCTGACCGCCAAATTCCAAATCTTTGTGATGGCGGGGTCTCCTGCATCCAACTCACTGGGGTCAAAGCTCTGTGTGATGATCGGCTTTTTCATGCTGGTTCTGGTGGTCCCCAGGATATCCTTTGTAGAGTCCTCCTGCCAATCGTATTCCATAGAACTGTCTGTGACACGGGTCCCCAAGGGACTCCAAACAGGTGTAGAACTGTCCCCCGTATTGAGATACGCCACCAAAAGCTCACGGTCTACCGTTTGACCGGCTGTCGTATTAAATTCCATATCGGGCATTGGTTTCTCTCCTTTCAAACTCCGACTTCATAAGTCAGGCGCATTAAAATCTGATAATCTTCATAGCCGTTTTCAAGTGCGGCCAGCTTTGCGGCCTGTGTGGTAGGCTCCACTCTCAGTGCGCGGATTCCCTCTCCCAGCTCCGGTTTATTCGTTCTGGCCCAGTCTCCGAATCTGTTCAACAGCTCGACAGCTTCTAATCGTGCATCTATGCTGTTTCCCGGTTTGATTCGATAGAGCATTTCAAACTGATATTCCGCTTGATATCCGCCCAGAATGTATTTGCTTGTAATGTAAGTTCCCGGAATCGTGGAGAGAGTCATTCCTACCTCAGCGGGCTTTGCCATGTCCACATCTAAAAATTCATAGTTGATGATGGCAACGGGCTTGTCCGGAAAGGTATTTGCCCAAACCAGCATAGAACGGGAAATTGTTTGAACCTCTTCCGCCGCAGCCAACACTTTAGGTCCTTCTTTTTTATCAGAGATCATTCTTCACCGCCTTGTCTGCTACTCGCACCCACTTCTCAAGGTTTTCTGACTTGCTAGCCTCGAACCAGTGGGATTGGGCCTGTGCGTGCATCGATTTGTTAAAAACCAGGTCCTTATCTGTGACCACCTTTGTGCCGCCTTTTGGCGCGTAGCTGCTTCCCGTCTCGGGATCAACCATCAATTTCCCGTAATATAGCATCCTGGATTCTGGCCCTGGATATATAATGCGAGGCCCGTCTACTTTTGTTCTCCTATCCAAGTCTCCTGTTAAGGCAGGAACGTAAGGAGACGTGTCCTTACGGATTTGAATAGCAAGAGTGTGTTCAGCTTTTGAAGATGCTTGCATCAATTTATCCTTGATTTCCTCCAGGCCTTTGGTGTGTACCGTGAGTCTCAGCATTTCAAACACCTCCCACTTGAAAGTGCGACATATCTCCGCCAAAATCCTTGAAGTCCACCTTACTCACATCGTAGACGTTATCATATGCCGCTTTGATGGTCTGCACCGTCCAATCTGGGTGTACGGCCTCCCCTTTGACGAAAAAGCAGTCGCGGCTTACAGAGAGCGTCCACAGGCCGGTCTTGTCGTCTGCATTCCAAAATTCTCTTGGTCCGACATACCGCTTCTTTCTGCCTGTTAAGCCATCCACAGCATCAACATTGACCGGGATATACAAGGTAACGGCGTCCGCCCCTTCCAGGCCGCTCTTGTTCACATTAACGCCCTTGGAGGCGTCCAGGAGTACACCACGCAGAACAGTGATGTGATTGACCAAAGTAGGCTCAAATTTGTTTTCCGGCAGCTCTATACTCTTCGTGTTATAGAGTGTAACAACATGTGGAAACATGCTCATGCGTAGTACCCCTTTGCTTTCAAAAGCCCAGTTCCAGCAAGATACATTTTCGCCGTCTCCATAAGAACTCCTTGTGCACTTTCTGCCGCATTCAGCGCGTCTTTGGCGCTTGACCCTCCGGAACGATAGGTTTTGGACCAGCTTCCAACGGTTTGGCTTTGTAGTTCCCCGGAATCGCCGACAGACGCAGATAAGCTTTTGCTTGCCGAACTCCTTGCCGCGTCAATCGTTTGATAAGCTTCAGCGATTGCACAACACGCCATCTTTACCGCTTCCAGGTCTGCATGTTTGGCGGCTCTTCCAGCCGTACACCAGTCAAGGTAGGAGCTTGCCCGAAGCGCGAGTCTCGGAAAATCAGATGGCTCAATAGATTTCCCGAAGTACACATACGAATAGAACTCGTAACCCGCATAAATCATAGCGCCGTCCTCCGGAGTACCGCCAAAATATCGGCCTTTTTCATGGAGCTGTTGACACCCTCCACGCCGTTCTCCACAGCATAATCAAGCATTTCTGCCCGAGTCATGCTGGAGAAGTCGGGCGTGGAGAGTGAAGCCGCGCTCAACAGCTCATTTAACCCCCCGAGGCAGCGTCTGGCTTTACAGAGGCCACAAACAGGCCGTTGGGGTCAGGAAGGACCGGGATAAACAATCCGGTGGCCTTCGTCCACACCGCCACAGGGTCAGGCGTCGCCCATTGGGTAATGGTGATGTACTGATCGGCGGACTTTTCGTTGTATTGTCCATACTCCGCCTCTTCTGGAGACACGCCCCACAAGCCCACACCCACCTGCGGGACTGCGGTGAAAGTGATCTTATCCTCCGGATAGAAGCGGTGCGTCGCCTCCGTGCCGTCCGCCTTCTGAGTCTTATATCGCAGATCATAGGTTGTGATGGTTCCAAATCCGAAGAGCTGCGAAAACAAACCGCGTAGACGCTCGTTGGGAACATAGGTCCCCTGTCCAACAGAACCAAAGATCAGGGTCTGAATGCCCTTGTTGGTCGCTAACTTACGGACTACCTTGTTAGAGGTAATCGCCTCGTTGATGGTGTACCCCATCTCAGCGGCTTGGTCCACAATGGCTTGAATCTGACCAATGACATCAGCATCAGCGGACATGTCCAAATCGAAGGCCAGGTTTTCACTGGGAACTTTATAATCAACGGTCATCTTAAGGCGATTCTCATTGATGTTCATCTTGCCGGTGGCAAGCACATCCATCTTGGCAACTTCGGTTCGGACCTTGACTGCATCCGCCATCAGACGCATATCATCAAACACATAGCGCACGATAGCCTCATCGCCATACACGCCGGATTCAGTCAGGAGCCGCACGCGCTCGGTCTGATTGATCTTGCGCTTGATCAGCAGCTTTTCGACCTCCATCTTGTCAAAGGTAGGCCGGGAACCGATTTCCGCCTCCGTGTCAAAGGCGTGGACGGTAGCCATCACAGGCAGGGTAGCGCCATTGGCAAGACGCATATATTCCGCCTTGAGGTTTTCGGTCTTCTGATCAGGGAAAAGCCGGTCGCCTAGGTATGCAGGGCGGGCAACAGACAGGTTCTGAGAGAAGTCCAGTCTTTCAGCATCGGAAATCAAAGTTAAAATATCAGCCATTTGTCAATCCTCCTTGTTAGACGCCTGCGGAAGTCCAGACGGGATAGAGCTTTGCATCCTTGGTCATCTTGACCGATGTAACCGCAGGCCCGCCGCTGGAGAGCGCCCATCCGGTTTGTGTATTGCTCGCTTTAGTCAGCGGATAATCGGTTGATACAGGAGCATAGCTGCCCTCCTGGTATTCATGGGTATCAACCGGAGGCGTGCCTGTACCATCGTCCTTTTCATAGGTCAGGCAATATCCCCTGGTAACTTCGGGCGCATCCACAAACACAATCCCAGCCGCTTTCAGCGGTGTCTCGGCGGCGCTCTGGATATTCAGGCGTTCTTTCAGAACACGGCCAGCCAGCATGACGCTCCCTTCGTGGTCGCCGTGGGTGACATCCACATCGTCAAAAACGATACCCGCGGCGCTCCCATCATTGGACGGGAACACAGTTCCGGCGGCAACGATTTTGTTTCCATACTCATCCGCCACGCCCATAGAAGCTGGAATCTGATAGGTTTTCAGGACAAGCCCAACCTCGCTTTCCAGGAAGTTCGGCCGAAAAGTGCCATTCACTCTGTAAAAATGAGACATTCGTTTCACTCCTTCGTAGTATTTTGGGTTGCGTACATTTGATTGAACTGCTTGGCGTACATGGCTCCTTTGCTCTCGTGAGCAGGAGGCCCGCCAGGGCCAACAGGCTTTGCAAACGACGGGGCAGGCTTGTCCCCCTGGAACGCAGCTGGGTCGCTGTCTTGCTGCGCCTTCAGGTAATCTTCAAACCCTTCCAGAGCCCCGTTTTTGAGCGTCAGGCGGTTGGCGGTAAGGTCCGCAACAAACGCCTTTTCCGCGGCTTTAGAGCTGAACTTTACACCCTTGTCGGCAATCGCATGATTGACAGCATCTGCATAGTCACGATCTGCAATCTGCTTCTGATACTGCTCTGTCTCCGTGGTGTACTTGGCCTGCAGGTCAGCTAACTGCTGCTTGATGCCATCCACATCACCGGCAGATTTTTTTAACTTCTCAATATCCGCATCTCTCTGTGAAAGTTGTTCCTGAGACGCTTCAAGGTCCGCCTTTGCTGTATCTGCCGCCTTTTTGTATCGTTCAATGTCTTTCCCGTTGATCGCCAAAACCTTTGTCGCTTGTTCCTCTGTCAGTCCAATTTCAAGCAGTTCTTCTGTTTTCATGCGTTCTCCTTTGCGGCTAGGCTTTTTAGGTCGTTGCCGTGACCAACCGCCCCGCACTTTTAGGCTTGCGGATAGCCAAATTTAATTGAATCTCCCGTAGTTTAGCGACTTCGGGTCGGTCAAAAGAAAAAGGGTCAACCACCGAGAAATCCTCGGTAGTTGACCCCAACGGTCCTTCCCCGGCCCCTATCGGTCGGGGGAGCGATATACTGTTTTTTTCTTTTCCTCGATGATGAGAAATCCACTTTCTTTTTTTCGAATAATCGCGTCATTCCCGCGGTCAAGAATGGCCCCAATTATGGCCCACGCTTTAATAGTTTCTTTGTTTGTTTTTTCATCCAATAATCTCGATGCGCTCAATCTCGTCCTCCGTAAATCCAATCAACAAGCCGTGTTCATTCTCCACATCGAACTCCAGAAATTCATTTCCATCATCATCAAAATCGTAGTCATACCCATAGAGTTCCCCGGTCGTTACACGTCCACTTGTGGAAAAAACTTTAATTTTCTTCCCAAAGTAAATCGTGGGATCGTTAATTATCATTTTTTCCACCCCCCTGAAAACGGAACACCATGCGTACCGCTTTTGCTGTAATGGATTTTGATACTTCTTGCAATTATTATATCACCGTTTCTGTTAACTGTATAGCCAATTTCTTTTCCGGCATCAATAATTTCTGTGTTTTTCCACTTTGTAAAATCATCTGTAAGATTGATTTTTCCGCTACCTGCCTTCGCGTTTATGATCGCTTGCAACTCCTCCACAGAAACCGTTATCACGCTTCTGCCCGGTGTAGCAGTGCCGGCCATATGCCGCGCCTGTTTCTCCGGATTGATCTCTAATGGATATTCACCGTTGCGGATCGCCTGCCTGATTGGCGCTTCTGCATCACGCTGCACTTTGAGTGCCGAGGCGGTTTGTTCGGATTCAATATCCGTATAGGTAACCTGCATCCTTTCCCGCTGCAATGGCAAACCCGCAGCTTCGCTAAAATCTCTGTATTCCTTGTTCAGACGCCGGATGCGGGCTGTCACCGTCTGGGCGTCCTCTTCAAGCCCTGCCGCCTTATATGCAGTCTGTTCCCGCTTCAGCTTTCGGATGGTCCGCTCGATCTGGCGTTGCTTTTGTGTAGCTTCATAAGCTGTATAACGTTTGCCCTCAAACTCCACATCATGCCCGTCGTCAATGTGTTCCAGTTCTTTGTCGGTATACGTCCGCTCCATCACGCCGTCTACAAAAGCGGTCCTGATATGACGGCAGTTGGCTCCCTCTAAACCATCCACATAGCCAAGTCCGCATACTTCATAGATACTTGGGTATTTGTCTCCGGTTCTAACAGAATACACCCGGCCCTGCCACGCTTTATGGTTCTGCCATCCAGTACCTTGATCTCGTGCCCCGATATGGGCTGATACTTCAAAATATGGCGTTTCTAAATATTCCGCACTCTGCTCCGTGTATTTGGCACAGAGCTGGGAGACGCCCGTCATCACTGCTCGGCGGGCTGCTACGTCGATTTGGTCCCGGTGTCCGCTCTCATAAGCCACAATCTTGATGCCGCTGTCTGCAAGCTGCTTAACAGTATTTCTAATAGCTTGGTTATAGCTGACTGCTCCGCTCATAACCTGCATCTCAGCATTGTCTAGTGCCCACTGATAAGCCCTAGCCGGAGCCAGCATAGTTCTTCCATTGTCTACCAGAAAGCCCATAGAGCGGGTCAGGTTTCTCATAGTCTGGCGTGTCTGCTCGTAGATGGCCCATGTGTCCTCAGTGCTTACCAATGTCTCAGGAGCCGTCATCCCCGCAAGGTCTATGACCTCTTTGTAATACCGCTGGTTACGTTCCACCACGTCCTCCAGCAGCCTATTGAGCCGTTGCTCGCTGATATTGGCCGTTCGCTGGATGGCCCTCTCTATCTCTTTTAGGCCAATTCCATGTGACCGCAGAGCCCGGATATCCTGCACCGTGACCTCATTCAGTTCTCCGGCCAGTTTCAGACGAGAGCATATTTCATCAAGGAGCGTCTCTTCCAGGCTTCGGAACAACTCCGCTAATTCTTCCGGAAGCGCATCCAAAACTTCTGGAGAAAACGGGTATCTCATTCAATCTCATTCTCTCCTTCGTTCGTCATGTCCTCCATTTTCGGCAGCATTTTCTTGGCTGTGGCCTCGTCCTCTCCATACCATTTTGCCCGGTATTCCCAATCATTCATCACGCCCATGGAAACATCCTGCCGGTCGTTAGCCCGCTCCTTTTCCTTTGCGTCAGCGTCATCAAGAACGCTGTCTCCCCAAGAATAGGTGACTTCATAGCCTCCAGCAGGCGCCAGATTGTACAGTGTAGCATACACGTCCATGGCATAGATCAGGCTGTCAAAGGTATGCTGTAACGCTTTTTGAATGCTATCGATAGTGATAAACATCCGCTGTTTGCTGTTGCGAATCTCTGTCGCCGTCTTTTCAACACTTTGTGGGTCTGACAGCGTGCCATAAGAGAGGCCAACCTGGAACTCAATTTGTTTCAGAATATTTTGTAGCCCTCGATAAAGCGGTTCGTCCCGAAAAGAGGGTTCAAACTGTTCAAAAAACTTGCCGTCCTTGGAGAACGGAGCAATCTCAAACAAGCGTTTGTCGAAGTCCCTTGCTACTGTTTCTGTAGCGTCCATAAATATCTTTCTCTGGCCGCTCTTGTACTCCCACCGGATCAAATCCCACTGCTCGTCCGCTCTTTGGATGAGGTCTACCGCGGACCCTCCATATACGGACACACCGGTTTTATCATCGGTGTCCACATTGTTTGACTGCGGGGGCTTAAAATAGGCAAAGAGCGGTCCTTCCAGGTTTTCTATCTTGACTTCTGGCGGGATATCCGCCCAATCCGGAACCTCATTCAAAGCGGCTGCAGGTCCCACGGAACCGCCGCTGTCGCTGCGGTATGCTTTGTTCTGGATGGTATATGTAGTACCCTCTAAGTTGTGGTATTCCAGCCGGACATAGTATTTATCATTGGCTTGTGCTTTTTCACGGAACACGCCTCCAACACAGGTACCAGAAGCATCAAATTTTGTAGGCTGAAACGCTGCCGCGCTGGTTCCGTCCACCAAAATACGGTTCCCGTAAACATACGGTTTCAGCGCAATACCACCTGTTGCAAGCCCAAGCTCAAGCTGCTGTAGGAACCTTTCTTGCGCTGCTTGAAACTGCTCGTTGTGATAGTCCGCCCTGGCACTGCCCGCAATGCTTACTGTGAGTTCCGCCAGCGTCGGGCGGGCAATCTCTCTACAGATCGCTGCTGGCAGGCCCATCGGAACCACAGGAGGAACCGCCCAGGGCGGTCGGTTGACATACATAGCAAACCACAGGTTGATGTTCCGTTCCATTGTCTGTCCCGTGGCAGGCTTAACGCCAAACTCCCGCTGAGTCACCGCCTGCGGAAATATGAAGTTTTTCAAGCGGCCCAACCAGCCGACAAAAACACTCATGCGATCTCTCTCCACATAATGGTGTTACAAAAATAGCGCATCTGGTCCATTGAGTGATCTGACTCTTTAATGACTTTGTCTTCCCCGGCATCTCCATCCCACATGTAGGATTGAAATTCCTGGAACGTATTCTCGCAGCTCTCGTGAAACTTGATCCGTCCAGTTTGCAGCAAAGTTGCCGTCAGCCGGATTCCATCCAAAACAGAGTTATCCGCATCCCACACGGCAAATTTCCCATGCCGATGTATGCACTCCTTGAAACTTGCCGCAGAAGGGTCAACGATCACACGTTCGATCTTCTTTCCATCCGCAAAATTCTCCAGGTCCTGATAATATTCTTCATCGGTCTTTTGTTTTTTCTTCGCCCGACCATCGTAATAATACTCCTTCAGCATGACAGCCTCCCCGCGATAAACGCGCCAGAGCCCCATCGCCGTTGGATTCATTGTGCCGTAGTCGATAGCGATATAATATAATCCAGGTCCATCAGGGTTTCCGCGAATAACATGCTTGTCCATGCTGAACATAGGGTAGACAAGTCCCTCTGCCAGCGCCCATTCTCCTAATATGTACCGATCATAAAATACCGTTCCGGTGTACTCTCTTTTTAAATCGTCAACAAATTTTTTTGGCAAAAACGGGTTATCATCAATGGTATATGTCTGGCTGTATATATCCGCATCACTATCAAGAAACTGTTTTAGCCAGTGTCCGGGATATTGCGGATTGAAGGTACCATCAAAGCAAGAATACTCTTTATCTAGGCGGCTTTTCAGAAGTTCAAATACCTCTTCGCTCCAGTCGGCCACCTCATCCCCATAGCAGTATTTGATGGATGCGCCACGAATTTTTGATACTTGGGAAACCTTCTCAGCTCCCAGGCAATAGCATTTCTCTCCAAACAACCATGCTGTGTTATCACTGGAAATTGAGCCAACCAGCGTGTCTCCATATAGGTTCCGCATCGGCTCCAACACATTTCGTTCAATCGTTGATTTTGTAACCCCAAGAATAACTGTCAGCCCATCTTTCCCGACGCGATCTCGGATGCGAATTGGAATCATCCACCGAAAATCAAGATAAGTCTTTCCGCTTCTGGTTGCGCCACCTTTGAAATTCCACCGCCTATTGGCGTTCAGAACAAATTCATGTTGTTTCGGACTTAACAGCATCTTTGAACTCCTTTAACAGCCCATCCAATTTGTTTAAGCTGTCGTTTCCGCTTGCCGTGTTCTTTGTGGCTTTATCAACGATGATCCCGAAGGAAGTCGCAATTTGAGACAAACCAGCATCGTCTATCTTTTCAGGGTCCGTCAGTGCATTAAGATGAAGGTCTATTGCCTCTTGCATCTTCTCTTTACGGGAATCCATAAAGGCAAGCATATCCAATGTATTCTGTTTCTTTTTTTGTTGCGCTTTTTGGAAGAATCCTTCGCAATTCAGCACAATGCGTTTTACCGTGTCCTTTGATACACCATTCATCTTTGCCGTGGCGTTATAACTCTCGGTTTCCAGATAATCAGCCACTATTTTCTTTTTCTGGCGATCTGTCAGCCGTGCAGCCATAACACCACCTTCCTGTCAACTATTCTTATAGTTCCATATTGGGGTAAACTTTTTCCCACACGTTCACGTGGTAAGTATTGACTTCGCCATAATTGGCATCGAAAATCTTTTTAACTCCATATCCCTGTCGTTGGCTTTCGAGTTTGAGCTTCCGCCAGTCAAAAACCTTATATGATACTCCATTCAGATGTGCTACTCGTTTGATGGAATACCATTCCTTGCTCCTATCCAGCTCTGTCTCCAGCGCCTTTCTCTTATCCTGTTCGTCTCTCAGCGCAGTAAGCAGTTTGATGCCAAACTCCGGAGAGTTTATCATCTTATCGATCGTGTCCGAGGTCATGTAAGCCCCGTGCTTGCGAATGCTGGGTAATACCTCACTCGTCACCCAGCGCTTGAACTTCTTGGCCCCGGGAAGCTTGCTGGAAAGGACGAGGGAATACAGGCCGCTTTCGTTGATAAGTACAATCGGTGTCCCGTTGACGCTGAACGTTTCGTTCACCGTCTTATCCTCATCATCAACGTGGTCACGGATTGCCTTTTGTGGGTTCGTGTAACCCAGTGCTAATGCCACATCCTTAACAACCAGCAATGGCTCCCCGTCCGATCCCACAGTACGAATCTCCCCAAACTCAGGGTTGTTAAAAATCATCAAGTCGTTCATGATATACCACCCTTTCTTAAATTTCGTTTCCACCATTTATGTTGACCCGGGGAAGAGGAGTAAGGTGGCACCTCCCTTTTCGGCCCGTCGGCCTATCCCCGGTATTCAACCATTTTTCGAGAGACGGCGGGAGATTACCCCGCCATGCGTTTCCTCCCATTATCCCCACCCCCGTCTCGCGCAACTGCGGGGCAACATATAGCCGGTTTGGACGCATCCGCCCCGGCAAGCGTACTCCGGAGAGATACGCCGCAATTCTGGTAGCCAGCTGTGGAGTCGAACCACTATCCTGCGGCTCAAAGCCGCCCGCTCTGCCATTGAGCTATCTGGCCGTTTATGTGCGCTTCCCGCTTAGATTGTCACACCCTGACTGCTACCTTTTCAGGACATCATAGTGCGGGTAGTTTTCAGCGGGGTAGCGCTTGTTGGAAGGCCCGGAGGCGGAGGTGAACCTCCGGGCAGAGGGGAAAAGGAGTGGGAGTGCAGAGATACGCCCCCACACTCCCATTTTCCCATACATTGACTTTTCTGCTCCCACTTTTGTGGGAATTACCGCCTTATATTTTTGAGATGATGAAAAGTTATAGCCTGTGTACAAACGGGAAAGTTGTCCGCCCCAGCAGATAGTCAGTGCTGACTCCATAGTAATCCGCGATCTTGTAAAGCGCATCCATTGAGGGCTCTACTTCTCCCCGCTCATATCGTCTTAACATATCAGGGTGCAGCCCCATCAGCTGTGATGTAACTGTCATACTCCGAACTGGCCGCATACTCTCCCTCAGCCTCCTCAGCCTATCCGGGAACTCATTCAAGGGCTATCCCTCCTCACCTTTGGCGTATAAATTCGATTCTCGGTGTTCTTCTCAGCTTTCCGCACATCTCCTAGCAACCGCTCAAGGCTTTTGATCGTTGAACGATTTGCGTCTATCCAGTCAAGAACCGGGGCCGTCTCACTCATAGTGTCCTTGGCAGCCCGTCTTTTCTGGCGGACTCCTCTCAGCTCCTTTGATAGACGAGCAAAGTCGTGATAGTCATGATCTTGAAGCTCCAAGCTATGTAGAATGTCCTGTGTCTCGTCATTTGCTTCCTGCTCGTCCAATTCTGCCATGTGGTAACGTTTCTCGGTTTCTCGTAGATAGGAGAGGAAGGCTTCTATTCCTTGACTGGTCAATCGCTATCCCTCCTCATGCTTGTCTCTGTTCTTGCTTGCAAGGGCATTCGCAATCGCGCATACTATTTCGTCGATGACGAGCAGAGCAAAAGTCAGCAAGAAAAAGGTCATCCACGGATGGGCAAGACACCATTCGGTCATGTGGCTATCCCTCCCACAATTCTAGCGCCCGCTTCAGACTCTAAAACGGTATGTAAATCCTCAATGCTGCAGTAGCCTTCCGCGATGCTGTCCGCCAAGTCTCCAACCTCTTTCCAGACCTTTTGCAGAGCTTCCAGATCAAAGCCCTCCTTATCGCGCAGGGCCATCAAGAATAGAGCGCTTGCGAATTTGATGCCATCATCCCGCCCACGAAGCTCAGCCCGTTTTACATCTGCCTTTGACGCCGGTTGTCTGCGGGGGTTGACTTTTTTACTCATGCTACTGATTCTCCTTTGGTGGTTCGGGGAGGGGCATCCATGCAACAACCTCAATCCAAGGTCGGCCTGTATTGTCAAGTAAATACCAATGGTCCCCTGTGTAATGTGTCAATTCAAAATGTTCCGCTTTTTGAGATGTATTCCGCCAGTATACCAACACTTCTTGCCTCACTTCCGGCAACCGCTCCCTGACGCTAATCCAATCGCTCATGCTGTCCGCCACCTCTCTAACACATTGATTATCTCAACTGCCGTGTCATAGTCGATACGGAATCTATTATAATATAGTTCGGAAATCAGGTTCCGCGCCTTGTAGATGGTGTCTCGCCGCTTCTTCTCAGCAGCATCTTCCGCTTCTTGAAGCTCTGCCTCGATAAGCAATTCTGCCGTTGGCGGGCTAATCTCTCCAGGTGTTTTCCCATAGCCGCCTACTCTTCCAGACCAGCTCCATGGAGATTCTTTAAAACTGCCCCGATTGGTCCTGACAATACCAGATGGAGTGACTTTTTCTACTTTGGCAGTTTGAATCCTTCCCGCAACCCCAAACCCGCTGTATATCACGATATCTCCCGGCTTTAACGATTTCACCCATGCCAGTGATTCTTCTTTTGTCATTGCCCGCCCTCCCCGTCGTGGATGTTGCTGATGATCTCAATTCCGCTCGTTGAAAGGTGCTTGTTTGCGCCCATACTTTCAGCGCCATTCAGCCAAACGCAAAATCTATTCCATTCTGGGTCATAGCATACAGGAGCTTCTTTTTGTTCACCTTTCCAGTTCGTCCAGCGGATAATATCCCCCTCAAAAATCTTCTTCCTGTTCCTGTTGGTCAGGCCGGTGTACTCGCAGACCGTTGAGGGGTCAACCTCGTAAGCTTCACCATGTCGATTTCTGAGCATAATAAAGGGATTTAAGCTATCATGGAGTCGGTATAGATAACCTTCCACCCATGCACCATCACTCAGCCGTTTGGCTTTGAAAAGGATATCTCTCATTCTTTGCCCTCCATCTCAATCAAAAACGCCGCATTGCAGGCCAGATGCCATAGATGAGGCAGGCCGCTTTCCGGATCGCACTTCTCACCCTTAAGATAGGACAGCCAGTGCCGGTATAAAGCATCCTGATAGCGCTGCGGCTCCACCTGCCGCCAATTCTCCGGGTCGTGGTACTTTTCATTTCCGTACATGCGGACCGCCGTCACAGCCTCGATCAGAGACACAGGAACCAGAGTAGGGCGAGGCTTCCCTGCGTCGGCTTTGGCCTTCTGGTCATCTTCATGGACCCATTTGTTGGTAATCATAACTTCGTTCATTCCGCACCTCCGCTGTTCTCATCCGAAAACGGGTCAGGAGTCAGAATCTTATCTTCCCATCCAAGCTTCTCATAATTCGCCCTGCAAGTTGGGCAATTATGACCTACACGAACTTCCAGCGGATCATAGAAACAGCCGCCCAGAACATCCCCAATTTGTTCTCCACACCGTGCACAGTAGACATACCCGAAGCAACCTGTGGTAATATGGCTATGTCCAAGGAGCGCACACGTCACGCTTTTTCGCCTCTCCTCATCGAGCGGTTCCAATGCCGCAATTTTCTTTTCATATTCTTTTCTTGTCATTGGGCACCTCCGATTGTTGGAATATAATCCATGCTGAAAGAAACTTCCTCCATCATAGAGCCGCATGGGCAAGTGCATATTTCCTTCCGCTCCTCCTCGGAAATATCGTCAGGAAAATCTATGCTGAAAAAGAACCCGCAATCAGGGCATTTCAAGGAAATCATTGGGCACCTCCGATGATCTCGTCAAGGGTGGAAATTTGTCCATTTTTCATGCTTGGAAATAGGTCAGCATGCAGATAGGCTATTGCCCCAATATCCGTGTAAACACGAATAACACATGGTATTAATTCCAGTTTTTCAGCATTTGGATAAATAAGTTTGATCGCCTTCGCCCTCTCCACCTCCTGCTCCGTCCAGCGGGGCTTTTCCTCCAAATCCCACTCATGTACCCATTCACGACAGCAAATCCCTCTCTGATAGATAGGGCAGGTCTGTTCGCACGGCTTATTTGTGTGGGACTTTCTGTATTGATAACACCACTCTTTCAGTTCCCCCAGTGTCCACTCCTTCAACGGCTTGTCCACTTTCTTTTCCTCAACCGGTGTCGCAACAAACGACCATTCAAAGACATCTGTTGGATCGTTCAATTCCATAAAACATTGTTTCCCGTTGTAATATTCTCCGGGTTTATGATTGCAACTCCCGGTACTATCTCCGCAAATGGAACAGGTTCTTGTTGCTACTGAGCATCCAATGCTGACTTCTTTCTTTTTTCCGCTCTTGATTTCCTCAATGACCTTGAAATTTTCCGGGATATTCTTGATGGACGCATTGGCCTTGATAAACCACTCGCCGTCTTTCCCTTTAAGGACTACTGTGGAAAGAATTTTTGCAATACTGTCTTGGCCTACAAAACCGTTTTTACCGACAAACATTTTAGACAGTTTACGCAAACACGGAAGTGTAAACCTCTCAAAATCTCTATCGATCTTGGTATCACAAAGACGGATTTCAAACTTATAGTATTCCGGCTCATCCTCCACCACCTCATAGCCCATCAGGCGGGCGGCTTCGTGGGGATTTTCTTTTAGTCGTCCGCATGAGACATTTTTCCAAACCAGCTTACAGCCAGAGCTTCCTGCCCCACACGTGTCACAATGAGTTTCAAATACTTCCCCTGTCTCAGGGTTCCGAAACTTCATGGTCGGCCTCCTTTCGCTCCCACTCCCTGCACCGTTGCTCCGGCTCCGTGAAGTCGGCGCAGTTTGGGGAATTCCCGTTAAAGCACACGCCCTGATAGTCCTCGTACCAGGCGCAGGTGGCGCAGTTGTGGCAATGTTTTGGTTGCCAATCAGCCCAAATATCAGCATCAAGCCCATTAAACTTGCTTTTCCCACACACTGGACAAATTGGGTCGCTAGGTTCCCACTTCGCCCTCACCACAGGCGCAACGTCGGCGGCGGAGATATTCTCTACTCCATAACTAATTTCACGTAAGCATTCCTGCACAGCGCTGTGTGCTTCATAGTCAAACATAGAGCCGAAATCAACTGGATTGATTTTTCCCAGCAGATTCAGGATAGTCGTCCTCTCGATGTACTCCTTCATTCCTTAGCCTCCCGATTCCCCATAGCATAGTGACACCCCATACACATAGGAACTAAACTGTCAGGGTTTTCTCTTTGATATTTTGAAAAGTCCTTTGCTTCGTCTTTTGATTTGAAAACATAAGAATAATGCACAGTAGGATAAGGATTGAGCCTAAAGGACGGGCTATAAATATGACAATATAGTGCGCCTTGATAATCACAACAGGTTATTCCCTCTATAACGCCCTGATACACCTTCCCAGAGCAATGAACCCACCAAACAACATCACCAATGTTCAGTTTTGTTTGGATTTCACTCATTCCTGCTCCCTCCGTAGTGCGGCCTCAATATCCATAACAATAGTTAGCTTCTTTCTCCCGCTTCATCTGATCCAACTCGGTCTCTTGTTCTTTCAGCAGTTTGTCCCGCCGTTCCAATTCTGCGGCCTGCTGAGCAATCAGTTTTGATTTCTGCTCCAGTTCGGCTTGTACCGCTTCCAACCCCTCGTGCGCCTTGATGATTTCTGTCTTGGCGCAGACGATTGGGCAGTCGTGGCATTTGTCCTCATATTTTTTCAGGCGGGCGTTTTCGGCCAGCAGGGCGGTGATGGCGTCGGCGGATTGTTCAATGTAGTACGGCTCAGGGTCAGTCCACACTAAGTCACCCGCTCTACCGTAACCACCTTCCGCACAGACCAATTCACCATATGGGATTTTTTCCCCATACTGGCCCAAAAGGCTTCTCAAGTCATCAATTAGTTTTTCGTAGTCCATCAGGGTTCCTCCTCTCCCTCCGGCGGGCGGCGGTAGTAATTATCTTTTTTGTCTCTCATACAAGACGAGCATTTTTCAAGTGCCCCCATTTCCGCCCATAGACACCCATCGCATATTAGCGCCTCGTTCGGCGGGGTGAGGGTGGGTTGACGCAAGGTCAAATTTGCAGCAACTTGTGGAGAAACGGCTTTTGTGAGCGCCAATGTACCGCATTTCTCGCAGGCAATCAAATGCAGCCTATCTTCGCAGTAATATGTCATAAGAGGGCCACCGCAACGGCGGCATTTTCCATCTACCTGAAAGCCTCGCCCTTTTGGTTCATCATAGAGCTTGTGGCACAGCTTATCGAGGTACGTTGCGCCCTTCTCAATCGCCCTTGCCATCTTTCACCTCCTCCAATCTCCATGTACTATACGGAGCATGATACAATCGCCCATCATCTGTACACACCATAATCTGCATTGCTGAGGCGGTCGGGGTGTAAATTTTTGTTATCACGCCCCGGACACCGCTCACCATGCAAACGACCCTGTCACCTATCTCCATACAGCGCCTCCAATCTCTCCATCACCATCTCCGCGGCCTCGTCCGTCATGGGAGCACCGCACCATGCGCAGAAAGGTGTTTCTACATCAGGGGTTCTCCCGCATTTTGTACAGCGGCACTGTATATTTCCAGCTCCCAAAGGCGGCAAATAGTGTTTCCACACACCCCTCCAGACCTTCTCCACCTGCTCCCGGCTGACGGGGCGGAGGGCGGAAATAATCTCTAACGGGTCTAAGGCCGATATGACCGCTTCTGCGGCCTCTCTGCTGGGAGTATAATGGCAAAGGTTCCAATCCTCTAAAATTTCGTTCGCTTCTTCCCGCGTCATTTTCATGGCTGGGCCTCTTTTTCGCCTTTTCCTATCGGCCAGTCAACGGGGATAACCGTTTTTAAGATGCAACCATCATCTCCATCAAATCTGCAACCACTACATGAAAACTGTTTGGCGCAATATCCTTTCAGCCTTTTATAGGCCCTGTCTACTGGGTCAATACGCTTGAATAAGTTCATTCCATCCCCTCCACTCAATCTTCTTTGATACGAACAGGAAGAACCATCTTAATGTCCTCCTTGTTGGTGCGGAGAAGAATAGGCTCTACATTGCTGCGGAATTCCAAAATTACCGGCTGCCTAAAGCTTTCTCCAGCAGATACCTTTGCTGCCTGTAAAGCTGCCAGGAGGTAATTTCCGTTGAAGCCAATCCGGTATTTTACCTCACTTGTTGGAATTGCTTTTTCCCATTCAAATCCGCTGTCCTGCGGCTGGGTATATCCGAACGAGAACCCACCGCACCGGATTACAGCCTCTTTCCCTTCTTCTGTCAGAGAGATGGTTGCATACTGCTTGTTTGGGAGTTTGGTATTGCTCTTGATGAATGCCACAAAGTCTTCGTCGCAATCACTGATAATTGAGTGCTCCACAGACATCCGATAGCCATCAACGGCCATAGCCGCGACTTGATTTTCTGCTGCATGGAACTCCAGCTTAATGTATTGATTGCAAGGACGGGTGGCGCTATCGCTCACAAAAGACTTGGTGGCCGCAATCAAGCGGTTCAAGTCGTTAGTGTAAATCTTTGCCGACTTCATGTGTTTTCCTCCAATCTTTGTAATTCCTCC
>OKSH01000363.1_pt1 | contig 48534 bp, 44 predicted proteins | sample 1601231 | NCBI WGS metagenome assembly OKSH01 (sample SAMEA3541596, study PRJEB24748) | human gut metagenome | biome: human gut; feature: human-associated habitat; material: faeces | place: China | collected 2012
GGTTCATTAACATCTCTCTCCCAATTCGATAGCGCCTGCCGGGTAACATTCAATTTCCCAGCCAGTTCTTCCTGTGTCATTCCCGATTGTGTTCGCAGATGACGTATTTGCTTTCCTGTTGTAATATCCGTCTGTTTCTGGTTCAAAATGGTTCCTCCTCTCTGATGCTGATTTTATCAATGATATTTCGCAATAGCCAGCAATGAACGTTTGCATTGCGCAAGATGTTACATTATCTTCTGAAACATATGCCGGATCTTGTCTAAACGGCTGTTCGGGCGGCGTGGCTGAAACACAGGCTCGCCGGAAGTTTCCTGATACCCTTTTAATTCTGTAATGCAGACACTTCTTCCATTTGTATAAAAATTCAAATCATTTCTATATTCACCAATACAACGGGCAGGGATTTCCCCCTTAAAAATAACTTCATCTTTTTCAAGTCTGGTTGATTCAATGATTGCGCAATACTTTGGTGCGTCATTATAAGCCCGTGAAAGATATTCCTGCGGTGCAAAAAGGGTAAAGGAAAGGTATGGTTCCAACAGTTGTGTTCCTGCTTTTTTCAATGCCTGCTCCAACACGACAGGCGCAAGAAAACGAAAATCAGCGGGGGTGCTGACCGGGCTGTAATAAACTCCATAATCAAAACAAATTTGGCAGTCTGTCACTCCCCAGCCATATAAGCCCTGCTCCATTCCATAACGCACACCCTCCATGACGGCATTTTGAAAACTTTGGTTTAAATAGCCGAGAGATACCTCGCTTTTATATTGTGTTCCGCTTCCAACAGGAAGCGGTGTTACAGTCAAACCAATAGATGCCCAAAACGGATTCGGCGGCACTTCAATATGAATCGTGTAGCTCGCTTTTTTTTGCGGTCTTTCCAGATAAATAACCGAAGGCTCTTTCATAGCCACGCCCACATGATATTTTTCTTCTAATAGCGAACAAATAACTTCTAACTGTACTTTTCCCAAAAAAGATAATATAATCTCATGTGTAACAGTATCAATGTCAAAATGCAAAAGAGGGTCTGTATCAGCAATCTCTGTGAGGGCATTTAACAGGGCTTCCCTTTGCTCCGGCTTTTGCGGCTCTACCGTTGTCCGAAGTAATGGCATGGGATTATCAATCCGTGTTTTGTGAGGCAGGAGTTTTTCATTTCCCAGAATGTCGTTCAGTTTCAAAGTATCATCAGCTAAAATAACAATTTCTCCCGGACAGGCATGGTCAGCCGGGACGATTTCACCATTTGACGGAATACACATTTCTGTAATCTTTATTTTTTCCTTTTTTGACAGCAGCAGGGTATCCCGTAAATGGAGCGTCCCATGATACAGGCGTAAATAAGAAAGCCGTTTTTTCCGCTCTGTATACTCAACCTTAAAAACATATCCACATAATTCAGACTGAATATCGTCTGTTTCTGTAATGAAAGTTTCTGTAATCGCTTCAATCAGTTTTTCTGTTCCTAAATTGTCTTTTGCACTCCCATGATAAACAGGAAACAAAGAGCAGCATCTGGTTCTTTTGCACTTTTCATATTGTAATTCCTGTATATCCAAAGAATCCTCTGCAACATATCGTTCTAATAGTTCATCGCTTCCGGAAATAATCATATCCCATTTGTCCAAATCAGAAATATCGGTCATGGTTATCTTTGGCGACAGGGAAACCTCCTGCATGACAATCATATCACTGGTAAGTTTATCTTTAATGCTTTGGTAAACACGCCGCAGGTCGATCCCATTTTGGTCTATCTTATTTATAAAGATAATTGTCGGAATGTCCATTTTCTGAAGCGCATGGAATAATATACGGGTTTGTGCCTGTACGCCGTCTTTTGCCGAAATGACTAAAACAGCTCCGTCAAGGACAGATAAAGAGCGGTATGCTTCGGTTAAAAAATCCATATGACCGGGAGTGTCCACGATATTGATTTTATAATCATTCCAGCAAAAAGAAGTAACCGCTGTCTGAATGGTAATTCCGCGCTGCCGTTCCAAAATCATAGTGTCTGTTCTTGTAGTTCCTTTATCCACGTTTCCTTGTTCCGCAATCGCTCCACTGGTGTACAGCAGGCTTTCCGTCAATGTTGTTTTTCCTGCGTCTACATGGGCGAGAATTCCAATATTGATTATTTTCATGTGATTGTCCTCCTTTTACAGCCCCAAAAGGGCATAAAAATCCCCAGCAGTAAAATACTTTTACCACTGGGGATTATAATTTGCGGACATACACATATACAGCATACACCTGTTTGTGATTGCTGTTTTTCGGATATGTCAAAATTGATAAGGCAAAAGTATTCTTAAATTGGGTACAAAAAACCAAGCCCCCACAAAAGGGACTATCATAATCCTTTGTTCCCACTATTTGATTATAGTTTTATTTAAGAATACCTTGCCGCATATTTTTTACTCCTTTTTTGGAATGATGCTATTATATCACATTAGTTTTAGGAAAGAAAGTACCTAAAAGAAATTTTTCTTCCCCTTATATGTAACAATCATACCGACTTTCTGGCGTTCAGAATGGTTTCTGCTGTCTGCTGTGGTGTTTGGTTGGAATTGTCCAGCCAAAAGCCGATCCGTGGTGTTGTCTGCATAAATGTATCGTATAAGGTTTCAACCGTAAAGCCGGAATAGCCTGTTTTCTCCCTGTATCGTTCCCTTCCTTTTATTGTTTCCACATCTGGACAAAGAACGACAACCTCAACAGGGTATTTATGCGGCACAAAAAATATGTACATGTAACTAATTCAACACATTTATAATTTGAATAGGGACATTATAGCATTTACTAAATACAAATTCAATGTATACGGAAATAAAGATATAAGGAGTGGGAAGGATTCCGCCGTAGTCGGCATTGTAGGAAAATCCAAAAGTTTAGATTTTCCCACAATGCTTATCTTTTGGTCTTTGGTTCGGAATAGTGTAGTGCTGGCGGTCTATCTCTTGTTTTCGGTTGCTTGCTTCCTTACCGTACATGAGCATTTGCACCCGGATTGTCTGTTCCATATCCTTCCAGCAGATTGATCACTCCCCAGGCTGCAAGTCCGGCTCCGATCGCACAAACCAATGTTTTTAAGGTCGTAATTGCCGTTGTAAAAAATGCCATAAGTGTACCTTTGGAAAACTTACATTTTCCAGTCCTTTCTTAGATTTTTTCCAGAAAGGGAAGAAAACACTATATAAACCCTGCCTTTTGTGCTACACTAAGCATAGGATTTTCTACTTGGAAAATACCTCACACGTACAGTCGGTATATTCATTTTCGTCGATGGATACCGACTGTTCCTTTTTTCCAAATTATTCATGATTTCCTCCCATGATCCACTTCCCGACAATTTGTCGAGAAGTTACATCTGATACAATTCCACTTCATCCTCTGGTTTCAGTATCAGATTAGTACTCAGATATTTTTCAATATCAAAGGTATTCTTTTTGTCATAATCGGACAGATATTTGTAGTTTTTATGTTTGCAAATATCGTATTTATTTGAGAAAAATGGTCTGACACCTCTCACCTGCAGAATACATTTTCCCCCGTCCATGACTGCTATTTCATCTTGGCTCATCAACTCCTTTCCTGTTTTCTGGTAGTTCATTCCATAAGACCGCTGACTGCCTCTCGTATCCGATGTGTTATAAAGATCTATGGTTTCTTTTCCCAAAATCTCCGCTATTTCCTTTAATGTCGTTTTTTCCTTTCCACCCAGGAATAAGGTCGTATCACAGTTCCCTTCGATGGTATCGGCATTATCCTTATAAATTGCCTTAAGCTGAGACTTTGACTGCAAAATAATAGAAGCTGAGATTTCCCGGCTTCTAATCGTAGCAATCAGTTTTTCGAATTTAGGAATTTGTCCGAATAGTGATAGGTAAGCCTCTGGTGTTACCACCTCGGGCTTTTCCCCCACTCCACACCGTGCGTGATAGTTTCCCATCACACGGCGTTCCACCGACTAAGATTACATTTTAGTGCCTATATAGTCCTCGAATTGTATTTCTTCCAACTCCCTGTATTTTCGGAGTTTGTTTATTTTTTCTTGCATTTCCACGGTCAATGTTAAATTCTGCAACAGTTTCTTTATTACTTTATTTTCTGTTGCATCAACCAATTTTGACACATCTTTGGATAAAATTATCAAATTCCTATATGTGTCATTTCGCTCACCTTTGCACGGTTTTATGTGTATACATACCATGTCTGTTATTGACAGGGCATTGTGTGTTACTGCACATTTTCCTTTTTGTGCTATATACCTTGAAAGGGCATTATCTGCCATCTCCAAGGTCGGATAAAGATGTGCATTTCCCATCATATATTTCATAACATCATAACTGATACAGTTTTCGATGTCTGAATACTTCCTCACATATTTATTGACTTCCCGCCTTTTGTATTTTGGATATTCATACGCCACATACCCTACTGGAATAATCATTCTTCCTTTTATCCATCGGAACTGCTTTGACTTTCCATACTTTTGTTGGATAAATTTACTGGTTATCTCACCCGTTTTTGTTATCGGAAAACATCGGTTATTGTGGTTCATACCGTTACTTTTCCCATTCACTTTATAGGCGATTTCTGCAAAATCTGCTGATACCATTGTTGCCATACAATAATAATTGTGCATACCCATAACCATTGAATTGTAAAGACTTATATTTTTATCAATTTCGCTTTGCTTGCTTGGATTTTTGATATCTTTCCAGACAGTCCTCAGCTTATTGATAACCTTATCTTTACTTTTGTCGGCTATATGTGAACGGATTATCCATTTATCACCTTTTGGAACAACTTTAAATTTGATTCCAAGAAAAGTTGTATAGTTCTTACGCAGGTTTGTGATTCCAGATTTCTCATCACTTGTTTGCAGATGTAAATGTTCTGCAAGCCATAGTTTTGTTGCATACATGGCTTTCTTAGCTGTTACATAGTCCCGACAGAATATCTTAAAATCGTCTGCATACCTTACGATGTACATTTCTTTAAGTTCTGTCTTTTCCCTCAGCTTTTTCCACTTTGGTGACCTGTCTATTGTGAGGATATTTCCCTCCTTATCAGTCCTGTAAAATTCCAGTCCGGATTTTCCATCTTTGACTTTAAACATCTCCCATTGATTAGCAATCCACCAGTCCAGCTCATTCAATACTACATTTGCAAGAAGTGGGGATAAAATCCCCCCTGTGGTGTACCTGTTTCCGGGGTAATTACAATGTCATTAAACAGGATTTCTGCTTTTAGCATCTGTTTGATTATCATAATCAGTTTCCTGTCCTGTATTCCAAGTCCCCACAACTGCCGAATCAGCTTATTATGGTCAATATTGTCAAAGAATCCAACAATGTCCACATCTACTACAAAATGCAGATTTTGCAACTGTGCCATTTTATAGCATTGAGCAACCGCATTTTGCGTTGACCTGTATGGTCTGAACCCATTATTTCGTTCATGAAATTTTGCTTCACAAATCGGTTCCAGTATTTGCAGAATACATTGCTGTATCAGTCTATCCCATATACTTGGGATTCCTAATGGTCTGGTTTTTCCATTGTCTTTTGGTATTTCTACACGCCGGACCTTTTTAGGCTGATAAAAGTTCAATTTATTTCTGACGGTTTTAATGACCGTTTCGATTGGGAGTGACTGAATTTCTGTTATTGTCTTCCCATCTGTTCCAGGAGTTTTGCTCCCGTTATTTTTGCAGATATTCCGATATGCAAGTATGATATTCTGCTCTGATACTATCAGGGGCATAAGCCTGTCAAATTTATTACCTTTCAGACTGTCTTCATATAACTGATATCCAGTTTCTTTTGCGTCATATCTTTCTGCATTTCTTTCTGCTTTATTTACAATTCGTTTTGCCATAGTAACCAACTCCTTATTGGAGAATGATTTTTTCTTCGTCTCACCTCGACAGCTATGAAAATCTCCATTTGGTGATTACTATATAGACATAAAGGAAATCTTAGTATCGGCTTGTGGCTATCCCTCCACCGCTTATTATCACGGTTTCATCGGTACTGTGCCACTACTCTCACAACCATAAATGTGCTTATTGTAGAAAGGATTCCTTTATACCTTTCCTTTTCGACACAACTACGGTACTTTGTCACTGATACAGTCAGTTCCCGTATTGGTTGCTTTCCACGTTCCACATAACTTAGGATTGTTGTCACTTAGGTCATTCCTTTAGCCCTGCAAGTATTATCTTTATAGATACCTGTGTCCTGTAAACACAGAGGGTATTTCATACTAACAACTTTTACTTTACCCCACTTGCGTACCTACTGGTACACTGGCATTTCTGCCAGCCATTCGTTTAGAGCCGTACATTCGGAATTTTGTCAGACCGCCTTACTGGTCATTCTAACCATATGGCAACCCCACCCGCACTGTCACACACAGCTTGTACCTCTACAAACCTTTCCTCACCTTGCAGTGTTAGGGTGTGCTTCGCACGACTTCCCCGAGCTTATAACCTTAATCGTCTGTATCCGACTAACGCTATTCGGAGTATTAGTGAATTCCCTTCAGGGCGTTACCCCTTCATTTGAAATTTCAGTTATGCAGTTCTCTAAAACCACATTTATTAAATTATTTGTGACTTTAGGCTACGCTTTTGTCGGTTATTCCCACCGTTTTCGGCGTAGAACGTGTCACACTGTTCGCAAACTCGTCCAGGAGACACCGCACATGAATTGGAAGTCTGCCTCCATATACATCATCAGCTCTGTCACAGAGCAGATTAAAAAGCTGTGTGTACATAATAGAAACAATAAAATTAAAGGTATCATCGGTATCTGAAATAATAACAAACAATGCAGTTTTCCTGTCACCAACCAGATCCAGTTCCAGTTCGTCATAACTCATAAGCTCCCGCAGTTCCGCAATATCAAAGGGTGCGAGTCTTGCACCACAACTGATCAGAATAGATTTTGCTGTCTTACCGGCGGCCAGCTTGTATTTTTTGTACTGCCTTACCGCAAAATGGTTCGGGTCTTTCTGCTCCAGTTCATCAAACATCAGATCTACTGGATTCTTGAAATTCTCATCATCTTCCCTGGCTTCTGACGCATTGATCATTTCCAACAGAGTATTAAAATTTTTTTCTTCTTCCCTGCCTTCATACCAGATATAGCCAATCAGGGCACAATAATAGAGTTTTTCCGCCTTTACCCAAAAATCCTCACCTGATTGCTGCCCTTCACCTTTGGTATTAGCAATAATGGTTGTTACCAGTTTTAGAATATCTTTTTCACTGCGGATATATACAAATGGATTATAGTGCATGGATTTTTTGAAGTTAATTGTATTCAAAACTTTGATTTTATACGGTTCATATATAACTTTTCCCTCTTTGTCCCGCATGATTTTTCCATTCTCATCCGTCATTGGACTGCCTTTTGCCAGCATACTGCCAACTTCCAGAAGCACAGTTCCCTTTGGATCAGTAATCACATAAGAGCTGTGCATCTGCATAATGTTAGGCTTTACAAAAAATCTGGTTTTTCCAGAACCGGAACCGCCAATTACCAGAATGTTTTTATTCCTGGCGTATTTCGGATTCTTTGGTCTGCTTGACATAGTAAGACTCTCTGTTTCTGTGAGAATAATATTATTTTCAAATTCAGGATCAGCATATGGTCGTATATCTTTTTCTGTTCCCCATCTGGCAGAACCATACTCCACACCCAGCCGATATTTCCTGGCATTTTTCGTGCGGTAAATAATAATAAACTTTACAGCCACGCCTCCTGTAATTCCCCAAAACAGATCCATATGATTCAAGCTTGGCCAGAGATTCCGAAACGCCAGTTCAAAATAAGTAATAGTGTTCATAAATTTATCCCAGGAAGTTGCTCCGGTGTTTACCCGATACAGCCAGGCAATCTTATTGAAAAAATAAGCAAACATCAGATAGGGGAAATTAGCTAAAAACAGCTTTTTCTGATCTGCCCTCTTCAATTCACTTGCCTTATCCGTAATCTGATTTTTCACATCCGCAAGAATTTTTCCTGGGATACTCTCTGAAGAAAAAAAAGCTTTTCCAGATATTTTTCTCTTTTTCGGAGAGCCTCTGATATGCTGAACTTTTCCTCTTTTCTTCTTATGCTGCTGTTTTTTCTCCGTCATAAACTCTGCCCTCTGTCTTTCTGCTGTTCTCTTGCTCGTTCTCTGTTCTTTCCTTTAGACACAGCATCCTTAAAGTGCATAAGTTTTTTCATAATAGATGGTTTATCCTTTTTATTCATCTGTACACCCAAATATTTCTTAAATGCCAGATTCATCATTTCTGTATCCTGCCCTTTAAAGAACACATAGTAAGTCGGTGGCTTAGTCGAACTGTCTTTTTTCAAGGCAAAATCTAAGCGGTATTTCTTCGCCACACGCTCAAAAGACTTGATATTTCCATCTGTGATTTCAATATTGGATAAACCAGAACCCTGGCTTTTCAGTTCTTTGTATGACTGTTTTCCAACCTTGTAAGGATTCTTTCCCTTTTGCTTCTGTCCTGACAGATACTTCCGCAGCATATTTTTTAACACGTCGGCAGTCACTCTTGCAGTTTTAACCGACAATGCGATTGTTTTCTGTGTAACTTCTTCCTGCAATTTGCACGCCTCCTTTCGATTCCGATCAGCAAATTATGGTGGAACTAACAGATGGGGGAGATATATTTTCATTGGAATTTGGCTCCTTTCCACTTCCCGACAAATTGTCGAGAAGTCCTCTCTTAAATATAAAAAGCCGACTGATTCCAATTTCTAATAAACTGGACCAATCGGCCATATATTAATCATTTAAATACAAATCTGCTTTTTCAATTAAAACCGTATCATCTCCTACTTTTACTTCATGATAATCAGATGATATCGTTATATATTCAAATTTTGTTTTTAATCTACTAATTTCATCCCACAAAGTGCTTAAATCTAATTCATTATTATTAATATATTTCTTTAAAAAATAAATTATCATATATTCAGACACCATATGTCGATCATCAATGTGCATTTGATTTCTTTTATCCACTGCCAAATAATAAATTGTAGGAAATTCTTCTGACTGAACATATCTTTTATCATCTTTAAATAACAAATCAATATTTTCTCTTTTACTTAAAAACTCTCTATGCTTTTTTATTTGCTTTGAAAAAATACTGTTTAATGTATTTAAAATTTTCCCATACCGTTTATCAATTTCATCCTCATAGTGTTTATCAATCCATTTTGCTTCAATTACTAATATTACATTTCGTATTTTATCATAAATGGCAAAATCTATATCACTACATTGTATTTTTCCATCATTATCTGTATACGAATATGGCCATGTTTTTGAAACAGCAATATTGGTTACATTTTTTAATGTCTCTTCTATTCTTCCTTCAGTAACTATTGATAATGTTTTTTCTCTATTTTTTATTACTTTCTCTTTAGCGTAGTGTCCATTTATAACGGTAAATTGCCAATCATTAACAATAAATAGCGATGGAATAGTTATTATATTGTCTTCGATTTCAAACAACGGAAATTCCATTAAATTCGTATTTCCTTTATTAACAAAATAATTTACTATACGATCAACTATTGGTAACTTTAACTCACTCACAGTCGCAATATCCTGTATACATTCTTTTTTATTGAATACCATAAGTATAGAGGTTGCATTATCCATATATGTTTCGTCTTCTAAAGTCTCAACTCGAATTCTTATAGATCTAAGTACAGATTGATAATAGAAAAAAGCAATAACCTTAGCAAGTTGTTTCGGATTATCAAAAACCACACTTCTTACATTTGATGCCCATTTTTTTAAATCTTTTTCAATTATTTCAATACACCCTTGATATAACATTTTATCTACATATTTTTCTAATTCATCAAATTTTCTCTTTTCTTCAAATATTTTTCGAAAAAACTTCCCATGCAACGCCATTATTTGTTTATATTCTAATTCGTTGCGTTCAGAATCATCTGCTCCAAAAAAATACATGTTCTCCTCATTATACCTATCGCTAACTAAACATGTTGTCAATTCATACTTATGTTCTTCAATCTCCTTAAGTCTGGGTTTTGACACCGGATTTATGTCATTTATTTCTCTGGAAAATCTATAATTTTGATATATTTTTACTAATACATTTTCATATTCTCTTATATACCTTCTCAATCCGGGTATATTTATCCTTTTCAAGTAAAATTTCTTTTCCATTTTAAGTGCTTTAGCATAAACAAAAGAAGTAACACACCGTTTTAACAGGTTCATCGTAGTTTGCGGTTCTTCATTCATAGCGCCCAATTCTACCATTATCAACGGATATACTAACCAATAATTTACATCATGGTTTTCAATCCATTCTTGTATCTTTTTATCCACATCAGCATCAATTATCTCATGTAATCCTCCTAATAATTCATATTCATCCATACCGTTTCCTCCAATATCTTCCCTTTATTCTAATAATACAATTTTATATTTTTATTGTATCTTATTTTTGTTACCTTGTCATGTATATACACATTTTTATTTCTACCCTGCCAGTAAATATATGGTACTGAACTGTACATAAAGTTTTCCTTCTTCCCAATCCATCTGATCCATCAGTAAACACTGAAATAATACATCTACATCCTGCAATTTATAAATCCGATTGCACGTTTCTGACAAACCTTTTAATTCCAGAACCTCTTGCATTGCGTTTCGCCTGTGCATAAGGCATTGCAGATATAATGCTTCCAGATGTTTCTGACTGAAAATAAGTGCTGTGATATCCTGTTCATTAACAGTACATTTACGTTTTTCTAACTCTTCCTGGGAAATATCCAGAAAACACCGGATATTTTCGACATATACATCACCATCAAATGTTGGATGCTTTTTCTTAATCCATCGTTTCGCCGCTACCTCCATATTCTTTCTGTCTCGATCAGATCTGGCACTACGGAAATTCAGCCTTTTGCCCATTTCTGCATAGATATTACTTTTCACCTGCCGATCTGTCAAAGCTGCGTATTCTTCATTGCGAAAAAAATAATCTAAAAGTTGGTTCATCTTAGCCTGACTATCTACCAAATGATAACATTCCTCGGAAAACCCCAAACCCGCAAATGCAACTGGCGCACTTCCTTTTTTGATTTCTTTTTCAATCACTCTCAAAATGTCTCTCTTTGATTCCATTTCTTGCTTTCCTTTCTCTTCTTCAATTTTCTGATTCTGTTCACAGATCATCAATAAGTTTTCATCTGCTCTTTTCGCTGTCAGTGTTAATGAATAACAAACCAAAACCAGAAACAGTGATATCAATGCACTTCCTACACCAATCATAAAAACTTTTCCCCCTCCAATACATGAAGCAATCCGTCCCACTTAAAAAACGGACTGATTTTTTTCAGCATAGCAATCAAGTCCGCTTCATTTTCTATTTCAATATCCAAAAATTCTATTACACTAATTTCAAGTCCATCCGCAATTTTCTTTAATTGTTCTACTTTCGGCTTTCGTATGCCTATTTCATACTTCCGAATTGTATTCACATTAATTCCTGTTCGTTCTGCAAGCAGCTCCTGCGATAGCCCTCTCTGTTTCCGAAAATAACGAATCTTTTCATTTATCTCCATGTCTTTCATCTGTTGAACTTCTCGACAATTTGTCGGGAAGTTGTTCCCTTTCCCAGTTTTCTTTTCCTTCATATCCATACATAAATATTTCCTCATCCAATAGCCTTGCAACCATAAAGCAACAAGACAGCAAAAACAAAAGCACTATTCCTGCCATAATAATAATTATCAAATCAATCACATCTCATCCTCCTATGTAAGCGGTACAGAAAAAGCAGCCTTGACAGACTGCTTTTTCAATCACCATATTCTATTTTTGTTCTCATGTAAAAAGGCTTCCGAAATTGTGCGAATCCCAAACGCTAATCCATCTATGTAAGCGTCTCTCTGTTCTGTTTGTTTAAGATTTAAAGTATATTCCTTGTAATCCTCAAACATTGCCTGCAGATCCGGACTCATTAGACTTATCATTTCCTTTTCTAATGTTTCACACAGTTCCTTTGTCTCTTCATAACTTTTACTTTGTGTCTCACATTGATTCATTGGATAAATGCTATAATACAATTTTTCCAGTTGCTTTTCGCTCATTTTTGATCACCATTTCTTTCAGTCTTTTTATGATCCATATAATTCCAGAAATGCCGTTTTTTAGCAAAATGCCTGCTACAGCTAATAATCTCCAGGCAAGAACCCCTATTCCAATCAAACTTCCTACCATCAGTTTAAGTACCACCAAACCAAGCATTTCCCCTGTCCCCACATTTCTTGGAACGACCAACAAAAACATTTTCTGGATTCCGAAAGGAATTCCCACAAAAAGCAATAATTTTCTCCAGTCTAATATTTCACCATTCATGCACATAGGGTGAACAATTAAGCAGATAATCATAGCTATTGCACCAGGAATTATCAATTTTGTTATAATTTCTTTTCCTCTCATATGCCACCTCCGTACATATCATGATTTACTTTTGCCTGGTAATAATTGCCTATTGTCGTTATTGAATTCATAAGACAGGTAAGCAAGTACGCTTTTATGTTCTTTACTTCCCTGGTATTCTCATGCAGACAATCAAGTACATACTCTATGTGGCTTTCTTCCAGCAACAATAATCTGCTTTTTACGAACTGATATGGGTATTTCACTCCACTGATCGTAATATTCTCCCGTTCTATGCTGATTGTTTCCACAATTAGTGCCACAATTTCATCCAACTGTTGCTGTTCCCCTAATCTGCATCGTTGTACAAGACAGTCATATTCAATATTTCTTTTTACAAGTGCAGTATTCATCTGGAATAGTTTCATCTCTTCCATCAAATCCATTGACTGCTGTTCGGAAGAATCTGAAAGATTGATAAGATCAGTATTACTTCTGTCAGTATTACTAATATCAGTATAATTATAATTAGTATTATTAGGGTCGGTTTTTCCGACTTCTGTACTTCGGTTTTTCCGAACTCCAGACTTCGATTTTTCCGACTTCCAGACTTCGGTTTTTCCGAACTCTTGACTTCGACTTTCCAGAACTCCAGACTTCGGTTTTTCCGAACTCTTGACTTCGGCTTTTCCGACTTCTTGACTTCGGTTATCATTCTCTGCCGAATCTAATACTTTTTCTTTTCTATATACAAAGCTCTTTACATAAATAATTGTTGGTTTTCCCAATCCTCTCTTTACTCTTTCAATCAAACCAATTCCTTTATCAGTATCTAATTCTGCAAGAATTTTCACACCTTTGTCTTTTCCGCAGTTCATATATTCCATCACTTGTTCCAATGTAAATATGATATAAACTTTCCCCTCATTGTCCACCCAATTATTTCTGATAGACAAAGCCATTCTGTCCAGCATCAGCCCATAAAGAACCTTTGCATCGCTGGACAGATTACGGAAATATTCATCTGTGAATAATACTTTGGGAATACGGTAAAAAGCAAACTGTTCCGATTCATAATCGTGAAAATAACCAAACTCTATTTTTGTGCTTTCGGATTTTGCCATTTTGCTTTCTCTCCTTCCCTCGTTATTGGCTTTTCTTCCAGTTATCAAGCAGTTCATAGATAACCTGTTCAATCTGTTCTCTGTTATATTCCTTTGGGAAATACTTTCGTATTTTCTTTTCAGTTAAAGTAACTTTTCCTGTCTCTGTTTTCTTTTCATTCAGAATAAGCTGTACCGCTAATTCTGTCAGTTTACCTTCATCGCTGTATTGCTTCAGTTTTGTTGCCATTGAACCTGTAACAGAGCTTGCTCCAGACACTATGCAGTCTTTCACCCAAATCTGCTCCGTTTCTGATAAATAGGTTAATGAAACACCTACTGTAAAATTAATCTTTCCTTCATCCAACAATTTCAGCAATTCCGGAATAAGACAGGTCAAGCGTATGTAACGCTGAACGGTTCTTCCACTGTCACCGGCAGCCTGTCCAACCAGATCTGCACTGTCAACAGAAGCTGCGTTTTCGTCTTTTATGCCCTGATGTTTTACTGCATCCATCTTCATCTTATAAGCATATGCCTTTTCGCTTGGAAGCAAACTTTCTCTCTGTATATTAGAATCCACCATAACGATTACGGCTTCATCATCGGTATAGTTCCGTATGAGTACTGGCATTTTACTTTTTCCAGCCAGTTCGCAACCACGTTTTCTCCTGTGACCAGCAATCAGTTCATATCCTCCCTCTGCGCGAGGACGTACCAATGCAGGATTTAAGATGCCATAATTCTTGATACTTTCTACTGTTTCAGCCATTTTTTCATCATCATTTACATGAAATGGATGATTTCTAAAAGGATGTAACTCATTTAATGGCACTTCAACAATCTGATTAAGAGTATTCTGTTCGGCTTCATTGATTCCAAGCAATTCATCATAAGATGTAAGCTGAATTTCTTTCTTAGGTTTACGCATGATTCAGCACCTCCTGGGCGAGAATCTGATAACTGTACGCACCTTTACTTTTTGCATCATAGGAAAAGATACTAACACCTTCTGATGCAGTTTCGGCAAGAGTTTCTGTTCTTGGAATCGTTTGATCGAAAATTTTAATCTCTGCTCCATAAGCATCTCGCACTGCCTGCTTGTTTCTCTTTGAGTTGTTATAATGACAGCTGTCCATAGTAAACAAAATTCCCTCAATCTGTAAAGCTGGATTGAATCTCTGATGAATTCCTTTCACAACTTTCAGCAATTCCATAAGTCCATCTGCCGCATAATATTGTGGCTGTACCGGAATCAATACACTGTCAGCTGCAGTGAGGGCATTGATTGTCAACATTCCCAATGAGGGCATACAGTCAATCAGGATATAGTCATAATCATTTTCCAAAAGTTCCAGATATTCTTTTAAGACTTTTTCTCTGTCCTCTACCGTAAATAATGACATGTCCATTCCCGAAAGAAGTTTATTAGATGGAATTACATCTATTCCTTCCTCATGGTGTAAAATTGCTTCCCTGGGATCAAATTCTAATCCCATAATGATATTTTCCATCATTGTTTTCAATGTTACCCTTAAGTTCTTTGGAAAACCAAGTCCCATTGTCAAATGTCCCTGTGGATCAGCATCTATCAGCATTACACGTTTTCCAACCTTAGACAGTCCTACTCCAAGATTAATAGTTGTTGTAGTCTTTGCTACTCCACCTTTTTGATTTGCGATTGCGATTATTTTGCACATGATATAATTCTCCTGTATTTCTACTATTTTTTATTTACATTACTTTTTTCAATTTCAGCATAAGCTCTATAATATTTGCTCGTCCCTTTATTGGAATAAAGTTCCGATAATTCCATAACTTCAATTTTAGGATGACGCTGCAGGATTTTCTGAAACCATGCAATATCATTTTTTGTTCCCATCAGTCTCACTTTCAGCATTAATCTATTCCTCCAAGCATGGCATGTAACTTTTGATTGTACACTACATATTCCGGATAACGGATCTGTATTGCCTGCCAAAAATATGGTGCATATGCACAGCAGAAGATATCCTCTACTGTATACTGTCTGCACTCGTTTACCTGTTCCTCTGCATCTTCATAATCCCAAACGCTTGGCGTGCTGTTACAGTACAGATTAAATGCCATCCTTACCACTTTTAAGCTACCGCTTGTCTGCCATCCTTCATGTAAACATTTCGTTTTAACAGACCCCGTTTTAAAATTATAAATTCTGTCAGCATTTTTTCTGGTATCTCCATTAATACCCAGACAATAACACAATGCCTTATGGTACACATCCTGATACCGTACTTCTTGTAATTTTTCATAGTAGAATTTTTCATGTGCATCACTGATAAAAATAATGTTTTCTGCTCCTAACGCTGTACTTTTCATTTTGAACCTCCTTGAAATAAAAAAGGACCTTACCAATTGTTCTACCAATTAATAAGGTCATACTATATGTTACTTTTCTAAATTCGTGCTAGGGATTCCTCTTTAGTAAAAACTTAGTAAAACATCCCTACTGGTTCAAAAATATACTGTAAAATCAAGGTTTTTCAGAATTTTGCTAATGTAGTGCCATGGCAGATGAATAATACTTTTATCTTGCTCATTTTATCTCCTTATATCTTCTCAAAGCCTTGTAAATACTGGCTTTCCAGCATTTATACACATTTTTCTAAAACGGCTTTTTTTCTCATAAATTCTTGCATTTTCTCATGTTTTTTCGGGCATTTTGGTTATAAATGGGTTATTTTTCTTGTCCGGAAAGCCTTACGAAATAAGGCTTTCATGAGATATTTGTGCATGTTTTTGGGTTACAAACCGGTTTTTATCCAGTTCTTTCTTTGCTTCTTTCAACCTGGCAAGTTCTTTCTTCGCATCGTCATAGCCGGTATGCGTGTAAATATTAAGCGTCACAGATACATCTGAGTGTCCCATCAGATATTGCAGAGTCTTTGGATTCATTCCGGAATTTGCCATATTTGTACAATATGAATGCCTGCAGATGTGCGGAGTAATCAAGGGTAATTGTAATAAATGTTCTTTGTTGTACTTCTCTCTTGCATGCTGCATGTACTTTTCCCAGTGAAGCGCGACCATTGGATTACCATTCTTGTCCAGGAACAAAAATCCCCCATATCCATCCACTGTTGGCTCTTTCTTTGTCTTTTTTCGATTCTTCAGAATACGAAGGAATGCATCTTTCACATCTTCTTCCATAGGCAACAATCTGGTTCCACTTGTCGTTTTTGTGGATATAATCTCATACTTCATATCTCTGGTTCTCTGCAATTGATGATCAATTCGTATCACCTCATTCTTGAAATCCAGATCTCGCACGGTAAGTCCGCAAAACTCTGAAATTCTAAGCCCAGTTTTAAACAAGATGTAAAATGCATCATAGTAACGGTTATAATGCGGATCATTCTTTACAAATTCCAGGAATCTTGTCTCGTCCTCTAAAGAAACTGCTTCTCTCTTCTGACTGTCATTGACCAGTATCGTGCCAAGTTCAAATCCAAATGGATTCTTAAGGATCAGATCATCATCTACAGCCATCTGAAAAGCCGGTCTTAACACGCCTCTGATCGAATGAATTGAACTGTATCCTCGTCCATCTCTCTGAAGCTTAATCAGAAATATCTTCGCATCAGACAGCTTAACGTCATCCAGCTTCTTATGCGAAAACTCTTCTTTTTTCAGCACATTTACGACAAAATTATAGTTTGCTAATGTATTGTGCTTTACTCCTGTCTTTAGTGAAAGATATCTTTCCACCAGTTCAATCACTGTCAACTTGCTACCAGTGATTCCCTGCATCTGTAAAGACTGTACTTTGCGCTCTTTCTCTCGCAGAGAAGCATCCGCTCTTCTTCCTTCCGGCATCTTATCCGATTCTGTCAATCTCCAACTATATAATATTTTTCGCTTTCCAAGTGAATCCGTATATTTATAACGATATCTTCCACTTGGTTCCTGCCATTCTCCCTGCTGGAGAACTCTTCCTTTATCATCACGTCTCTTTGAAATCATATTCTACCTCCAAGGGGACGCAACATGATATTGTTAGTATATCACGTTGCCTCCACCTCGAACACCTCCTTCTTTTTTATTCTTTGTTTTTTTATATTGCACTAAGTGTATCTACAAATCGTTCAAATCTTTCTCTCTTAATCTGCACACGGTTTCCGTTCCACAACAAATATTCTGCATTGGGATTTTCGCTTACCAATTTACGAAGCTTTCCTTCTCCAATACGGAAATATGCCGCCGCTTCCTCAATAGATAATGTATATTTCTTCCAGTATGGTATTTCATAATTACTCATCTATTCATCTCCTCTCGCATCATTTTCTTCTATGTAAATTTCTCTGACATTGGCGGCAGGCAAGTGGCTCTATACGCGTTGCCACTGCCAATGCCTTTTTTTGCCAATGTAACTGCTTAAGAATCTTTTTTCAGTGAAATGGTCTTTCTGCTTTGATACCATCCATAGATTAACTGGTCCTCCAAATCTTTTCTCGCATCTCTTCCGGTTCTTGCCGAAATTTCATATGCCTGCAACTCTGCTTCCAGTTCTTCCAGACACATCATTTTCCTTTTTCCCAGCAATTCAAGAATAAGCTTTTTGGCTTTTTCCAGTTTCGTCTCTTTCTTGGTTCCGGTATTTCCGGCAAGCAGATCATCAATGGAAATGTCATATTCTCCCATCCAAATAAGTCCTTCATCGCTCAGAGAAAAAGCTACCGGATTTTCCTTTTTCGCCAAGGAATCCTTTTGCTGATAGACCACACGAATATCCTGGCTTTTCTCTTTCTCAACTTTTTCTACAAACAAAATACTTCTGACCGCCGCAGCGATATCCACGGATCCAAGTGTACGATAATCGCTCTGCACTCCCGATGCTTTATTCAAATGACCAATCAACACAATGGCGCATCCTGTACGTTCTGCTATATTACTAAGATTGCGAAACAACGGCCGGATCTCATTGGCTCTGTTCATATCCACATTAGCTCCCAGATAGGCCTGTATCGGATCCATAATCATCAGCCTTACATTATTCTGCCTGATTGCCTTTTCAATCCTTTCATCTGTCATGGAAAGTTGCTTTTCTTCCTCATTAATAAAACGGACTCTCGTCATATCTGCTCCACATTTTGCAAGTCTTGGCTTGATCGTATCTCCAACTCCGTCCTCTGCGGTTTGGTAAAAGACATTGAATGGCTCGATTGGAAGAGCATTTGGAAGTTCTCTCCCTGCTGTACAATATGCACAAAGTGCCATTGCAAGCCATGTTTTTCCTTTTCCCGGATTTCCCTGGATCAAGGTTACTTTTCCAAACGGGATAAAGGGATACCATAACCACTGCACTACTTTTTCTTCCACATCTGACATTTTTATGACTGGAATTGGATTTTCTTCCTGAACTTGCTTCTTTTTCAAAGAAATTTTTTCTGCCATATCCTTCATATCAATCCCTGCTGTCAGACATTCATTCCAGTCTTTCTTTGCTGGTTTTAATCGCATCGTCATCTTATCGTCTGAAATTTTTTCCGCAAGCATCTCACAAGCAGCATTCCCGGCAGTATCATTATCCAGACAAAGATAAATCTTTCGAATATTTTTATGATCTGCAAGATACTGCATCAACGCCTTTTCGCTGACTCCTCCCAATGAAATATAGTGATGTGTTTCCCATCCATCTCCTATGGTGCTCAGAAAAGAAAGTAGATCGATCGGTGCTTCAAAGACAAATAACGTATCATCTGTACCCGTGTGGCTAAATCCATATGCCTTTTCCGATCCTGGTGCATCCCCTCGGTATTTTTCTTTCGTCCCTCTTACACCTGCATAACGAACCGTTCCTTTCGGATCGCAACCAATAAATATCACGTTATGCTTTACCGCATCTTCGTAAATTTTTCTTTCTGCAAGCATCTGGTCAATAATCTTTTCAGAGATTTTTCGTTCTTTTATCAAATACTCTCTTACTCTGTCATTGTTTTCATATGCTTTCGGAAGTTGCAATTTTGATTTTTCTGAGGGGATGGGGCAGCCTTCATGGCTGCCTGCATCCTCCTGTACCATTTTTCTAACTTCCTGTTTGTCTTCGCTGGGTGATTCATTGATTAATGCTTTTACAGCTTCCGGAAATAACATATTATAAAATTCCATCAAAAAATCAATGGGATGTCCTCCTTTACTTCCACTAAAGCGATACCACTTATTATGATCGACTGTCAGACTGTCATGCTTCATCCATCGATATTCTTTTCCTGATTTCTTTAGTTTTTCCCCTCTGGCTCTCAGAAAAGAAACCAGATCTGTTTCATTTGCTCTTGCTATCTGTTCTTCTGTATATCTTGGCATTTTCTATTCCTCCTATAATTCCACTCCATATGATTTTTTCTTTGCTCTATCTTTCTTTTGAATCTGATCTCTGCATGCTGTTTTTTCTTCTGCAAGCAAATTCTCTGGATCTGGCTGTTCTTCTATCTCCATCATTACCAGATCAACGGACCTCTGTACTTTCTGCAATGGTCGGAGTTTTTCCAGAACTTCCTTTTTTTCCGCTTCTAAAGATTCTTTCTCCTCCGTTGCATTTTTCAGATACTTTTTCCAATTGGAAACCGGCACTTTTCCTTCTGCATTCCTGTTTCCCATGACGATTCTTTTCCCTCTGTAGTACCGATTCAGTTCTTTTGCATGCTCCTTTTTAAATTTTTCTTTGCCAAAAAATTTGTTTTTATACTCTTCATAAATCGGTCGAAATGTCTCATAATCATCCCATGCCTTTATCAACTTCTTCATCTCCCGAATCAAACTGTCCGCCTCATCAAGATCGTATTGCAAATCATGTCTTCGGCTGCTCAGTTCCTGAATCCGCTGTTCCAGTTCTTCTGGTGTATCAATATTTTCATCTGACAAAAATGCAATCGTCTCTGCAAGCTGTTTCAGATTTGTATTCATTGCTTTCTGACTTCCATATTGATAGGTTCTTGCCACTCGGTTTCTCTCGTCATAATATTGCTGCAAATACCCGGCCAGTGTTGGCTTCTGCACATAATACATCTGCCTTTTCAGTTCATATATTTTTTCTGATAACCAAGATTTCAGCACTGTGATTTCCATAGCTATCTGATTAAACTGACCGATCAGCCGGTTCAGATTTCCTAATGCAGTCCGGATTCCCTTTGCTTCCATTGCACGTACATGTGGTCCTTCATGGATCATTGGGATTCGGTCAATCCCCCGTTCTTTGAACGAACGTGCATCGACCCGAACAGACAATCCTTTTTCTTTGAATTTTTCATTACACCGATTTGCCCAGTTTTTTCGCAGATAGATCAGCATCTCCTTACTGCTCCATTCGGTTGTGGATACTGCACGGTATGCCTGTTTTCCATTTTTATCCAAAACCGGGTTTCCCTGCTCATCCATCACCGGTATCTTCTTTTCTTTTATCCCCCAGGTTCCATCTTCCTTCAGAGGGCGAATCGGAACTAAGATATGGATATGTGGATTGGGTTCCGCACCTTTTGGCCGTACTGGATCATGAATTGCAAAATCGGCAATCATACCTCTGGACACCAGTTCTTCCCGGACAAATGCTCTTGCCATTTCAATGTTTTCTTCCATGGAAAACTCATTCATGAGCGTAATATCAAAGCTGTGAGCCAGCTGTGCTTTTCTTCCGTGTTCTGCCCATTCCAACGCATTCCACAAAGTTTCCCGATTAGCATATTCCCTGGGTGCATGGTCTGGCAGGCAAATTTCTGCCATGACCACGCCACGCTTTCTTGTAAAATCACTGGATTCCCCGTAATAGGTACTGTAGAGTTTTTCTCCTGAACGATAAGCAGCCTGGGCAATCACGGACTGTCCTCTGCTTCTCTTCACCTGTGTTAAATGAAAATGATAACTTGCCATCTCTTACTCCTTTCTGCGGGACTTCCAATATCCGGCTTCTTTTAAGTCTTCGATGGTACTTTGAAGCTCTGCCTCTCCTGCCTCTGCACGTTCCCTTCTTCCAACAACCATTTTTGCGATCTCATCACGAAGAACCGGATCCGAGAAAATCCTTTTTGCCAGAAGAAAGAACTCTGCTTTATCAAGCAGTTCCACATCTTTGCAGATACATTCAATCGCAGCTCCCCTTGTAATCAGGCGACTCACTCTCGCTTTTTTCGATTTATTCACCTTATATTCTGTAACATTCTGTAATCGCTGCATCTTATGTTCTAATTGCAGTTTCTTCAATTCTTCCGCTTCGATTTTCGATTCAATCCCTGCGATTTCATTTTGTGTACGTGTTACATATTCCTGAAAATTTTCTTTTTTTGCCATTATTAACTTCCTCCTGCTATTTCTCTTTTCATGTTTTTCTTTTATGGGTTAGGCATCTATGCCGGAAGGGATACCCCTTCACTGGATGCAATCCGAAAACTTCTTTTGGAATAGCTTCCAGAAAGAAGTACCCTTCCGGAGGACGCACATACTTGCTAAAGTATATAAGTGCGCTCTTCCGCTTAAGCTCCAGAGATCTGTCTACTCAAACGGCAACTCTGCGTCTTCCGGCACACTCATAAATCCATCTTTCTCATCCTTTGGATCCGTATCGGATGCTTTCTTGCTTTCAGCAAAAAAATGTTCTTCCACAACAACATTGCTGCTATATCTTTTCACTCCTTCGCTGTCCATATAACTCCCTGTGCGGATATTTCCGCTGATGACGATCTTGGTTCCTTTTTTCAGATAGCTTTCTGCAAATTCTGCATTCTTTCCGAACGTCACACAGGAAATAAAATCTGCTTTCCTTTCCCGGTCTTTTCCATATCTTCGGTCAACCGCTAACGTATATCTCGCCATTGCAGTTTTGTTATCATCCTGCAAATATTTAATCTCCGGAGCTTTTGTAAGCCGTCCCATTAAAATCACTTTGTTCATCGCATCTTCCTCCTTTTTTTGTTCTGATTTACTTGTTCCATATGAATCAGGCCTGGATTCAATCGAGAGCACGAAAACAATTTCTTTGCCACTGCATCAGACTTTCTTTTTTACGCCCTCATATAACGAAACGCTCAGAGGGTAAAATACAGTGGGCAAATGTAAAAAAATTTATTTTTTTGTTTTTGTCTCTCACATATACAAAAGAAGAACGGTGTTTTTACAGGGTGTTGGCGAATATTTTTTTATTTTTGCGCAAAAAAATAGCTATAAGACTCCATTTTTGAAATCTTATAGCTTTACTATTAATGACATTAAGTTGTATTTCTAATCATCAATTATTTCCCAATGTCCATTAGAACCACGACCAACAAATCGAACAATACCTATATCTTTGATGTGACGTTTTACAGTTTTGGAACTTATTCCTAACATCATTGCCATTTTTTCTGTACTGATTTTATTATCCTTTTTTATCATATTCAATATTTGAATTTCCAACGGATTGCTCTCTTTTTTCTGAGGGACATTCCGAGGGACATCCTGAGGGACATCCTGAGGGACATTGTAATTCAAATTTGGCATCACAACTGTAAACTGGTACCGATCTGATCTAAAAGACGGCTTTTTACTTTCATCATAGTTGATTTGAAATTCATAGCCGCCGATGATTTTTCCGAATCCACTACCTTTACGTTCCATATATCCTAGTCGATTAAATATATCTGCCAAAACCGGGTTTCTTCTCGTTGATGGAACTGTAAGTGGATCTCTGTCCTGAATAATGGAACCGTCCGGCATGCCTCCCGGCGAATAAATTTCCATACGATCATCGTAAATATCAATATGCACTTCACTACCATTCACAAGATAATCTCTATGGGCCAATGCATTAACCAATGCTTCATGATAACTACGTTCTACATATTCCGGCATTTCTTCTCTGGAATTAGCAGTCTTTCTCCACATTAATTTCGCATTTCTCTTAATAAAAGCTTCTCCATTATCAATTAATGACAATACACTTCCAGAATATTCCGCATCGTCAAATGCATCTATTGTACCACCACTTTTATTTAATCCATTCCACCGGGTACAAAATAATCTTGACCATCGAATAGGGCTTTCATCTGCAACCAAGGCTCCGGCATTTGTCAAATATCCTTGCTCATTCGCCAACCCAAATGATATAAGATCTTTCTCATCAAAACTATTTCCCGTCCATTTTTTATATCTTTCCCGAAGTTTGGAAAAAGCAAAATCTTCCACCTTATACGTAGAAATCTGTGAATCATAAGATGTATTTCTACCGCGCAATACCAGCCTTTTCAATTCCGTTGATGTCGCTTTCACACTCTCGTTTCCAACACGAACATATGCTTCCAGCACACCATCACCCGAATAATAGTACGGTGTCTCTTCACCTTTGAAAATATCCAGTATAATTAATACTTTTCCATCTTCGACCTGTTCAAATCGAAGACGAAATTCTGGAATTGGATCCATCCTTGTCTTAATGATTTCACTTATTTTCTCAGCATCACTATTCGGATTCTCAAGTCCTACAATTTCATCATTATCGGCTATTCCAAAGATTAATGCTCCACCAAGTGTATTTGCAAAAGCACTTACGCTCTTACACCAACTCTTTGGTTTCTTCGCTTCCAAAGATAGCTTTTTGTCATATTCAGTTGCTTCACCGATTAATTGTTTTATATCCAAGCTTTCCACCAACTTTCTGCAATCAACGTGTTATTTCTTGCTTTCCATTCGTTCTCTAAGATCTGTTAGTTTTTCCCCCTGATAGCTAAAATATGCAGTTCCCTGTACCTGATAATCATATTCTAACAACTGCTGTGCTAATGCTGATAAAGATGTCGTAACTCCTTTATAAGCAATATGCCTGTCATCAATGACTTTCACAATCACCGATGCATCATTAATAAAAACCAATTCAGCATTCTGAGGAATGCCATATTTACTAAATCTGAATGGTCCGCGCCTACTTTCTTTTGCGACTTCTGCAGCTGTTTCCTCATCCAAAATTTCATGTCCCTCTGGTGCCATTTTCTTCAATCGTTCTTCAGTTCCACTGATTTTTGCAATGCTGTCCAGTAAGTCATAGGCATCTTCCGGGCTCATGGCATAAAATTCTCTTTTTCTCTCTTTTCCATCAAAATTTTCTATTGATCGTAAATCTGGATTCAATTTATCAATCAAATCATGTAAAACAAGATCTGTCAGATTTGATTCCACTTCATATACAGCATATGCACGAAATGCAAATGGAATAGTTTCACTTCGATTTAGTTGCTTCATTCTCTTTTCTAAATCTTTTGCATATCCTATTTTCACATAATCAGGGAATGATGGATTAGTCAGTATGTAAATTACTCCTTTGCTCATTGCAGACACACTCTCCCTACGTTTTATTAACAACAGATTTATAACATTTTATTCATTTCCATATGGTATTTTAGATTCTGCAACCATAGACAATGTATTCTGCTCATCAAGACTATACTTCACTGTCTTATGCTCTGGCTCAGTAAATGTAGACGACCCACCGATACCAAAATACTTTTCAAAGAAAGTCTTCAACTTGTCAATGACACCTTGTTTCTTCTTGGCTCTGCCACCACCGCCAAATCGTGAAATCGGTGGCATAAGTTTATCTATATCTGTTCCGGCTGTTTTTATTTCTCCGTCACGGAACGCATTTTCCATAAACTTCCGTGTATCTTCTGGCTTTAGCTTTTCTTCTGTGATAATCGCATTAAGGTCATGGTCACGCTGTTCCACCACAAACTCGTGCCATTCATTCATGACATCATCCACATCGTTGATTCCTGCAATAAAAGTTTCAATAAGTTGTTTCTTGCTACGCAGTTCCGGGCTGGCATCAATCGCCTTATTAATGGTAATCAGAACTTCCTTGTCTTCGCAATGGGTATCATGGTACTTCTTTACGAGCATGAGAATATAATCGATGTTAATTTCTATCTGCCGGATCAGTTCAATCTCAAATACTACATCATCTGTAATATCCGTACTTTCCTGACGCTTGCGTTTCCACTCATCACGTAAGTCCTGATAACGGCCGAGATAATCCTGTAAATCACGTTCGGAAATCAGCTCATTCCCCTTGAACTCGTCAAAGGAAAGCAGGAGATTTCTCATACGAAGAATCGCACCAAACAAAGCAATAAAATCCTTCTGATTCTGCTCTCCGACAATCTGTGGGGCTGACAGAGGAAACTTATTGTTCAAATCTTCCACCATATCCACATATCCTGGCATTGACTTGCCATCTAAAGATTCATATCCGTAATAATAATCCTTAAAGCTCTGCAACAGAACAATCCCTCCGGCATTCTTGTCTCCAAACAGGGAAATAGCACTATCCACACGCTTTTGCAGATTTCGGAAACATACAATATTTCCAAAGGTCTTGATAGAATTCAGAATACGGTTGGTACGGGAAAATGCTTGTATCAATCCGTGCATTTTCAGATTCTTGTCTACCCACAACGTATTCATAGTTGTGGCATCAAAACCTGTAAGGAACATATTTACTACAATCAGAATATCCAGCTCCTTGTTTTTCATACGAAGCGACACATCTTTATAGTAATTTTGGAATTTATCACTTGAAGTATCATAATTCGTATGGAACATTTTATTATAATCGTCAATAGCTTCTTCCAGAAATTCTCTGGATGGCTGATCAAGGGCAGAGGTATCCTCTGAATTTTCTTCATCCAGAATACCATCTGATTCTTCCTCATTTGCACCATAACTGAAAATGGTTGCAACTCGAAGCTTCTTGGTCGGGTCTGCTGCCATCTGCTTCTTAAATTCCTGATAATACAGTTTTGCCATCAGAACGCTTGATACTGCAAAAATGGAATTAAAACCACTGATACGCTGTTTCTGCTTGATTTCCTCTACCTCATCCCGTTTAGCAGAAGCCACTTCTGCAATATTAGTCAGCGTATTATATATGTAAGTTTTATCCCCACGATAAGTCTTCTGGTCAAAATGTTCCAGTATGTACTGTGTTACAATTCGGATACGCTCAGGAGCCATCATAACCTTTTCACGGTTGATGTCCCAGACCATCTCATCTGTGATTTCTTCTTCCACATCCATCGTTTTAATATAATCCACCCGGAATGGAAGAACATTTTTATCGTTAATCGCATCCACAATCGTATAACTGTGGAGCTGATCTCCAAAGGTCTGACCTGTAGTAAAGAATTCCGGATTCTTGGCTCTGCCGGAATTAACAGAGAAAATCGGTGTTCCTGTAAATCCGAACAGATGATATTTCTTAAAATTCTTCACAATCGCAGTATGCATATCTCCGAACTGACTGCGGTGGCACTCATCAAAAATAATAACAATATGTTTCGTATACACTTCATGTCCCGGATTCTTTTTTATAAAAGTAGCCAGTTTCTGGATTGTAGTAATAATGATGTGTGCATCTGGATCTTCCAACTGCCGTTTTAATATGGTTGTCGAGGTATTGCTGTTGGCTGCCCCTTTTTCAAAACGATCATATTCTTTCATGGTCTGATAGTCCAGATCCTTACGGTCAACCACAAACAGCACCTTGTCAATATACGGCAGCTTCGATGCCAGTCTTGCCGTCTTGAACGAAGTCAGCGTCTTGCCGGAACCTGTGGTATGCCAGATGTAACCACCACCCTCGACACTACCGTACTTCTTATAATTATTGGCAATTTCGATACGATTGAGAATTCGCTCCGTAGCTGTAATCTGGTACGGACGCATGACCATCAGCATATCCTCTGATGTAAAAATACAGTATTTCGTAAGGATATTCAGAATCGTATGCTTTGCGAAAAAAGTCTTTGTAAAATCAATCAGATCAGGAATCACACGGTTGTTGGCATCTGCCCAGAAGCAGGTAAACTCAAAACTGTTACTGGTCTTTGTCTTACTTGCTCCCCGTTTCTCATGTTCTTTTTCCGCATTTCGTCTGGTACTGTTGGAATAATACTTTGTGTTCGTACCATTGGAAATAACAAAAATCTGAATGTACTCATACAGTCCGCATCCCGCCCAGAAAGAATCCCTCTGGTAGCGGTTAATCTGGTTGAATGCTTCACGTATGGCTACACCTCTGCGTTTCAGCTCAATATGTACAAGAGGCAGACCGTTTACCAATACTGTAACATCATAGCGGTTGTCATGCTTTGCACCATTTTCCGTGCCAATCACATACTGATTGATGACCTGCAGCCTGTTGTTATGAATGTTCTTTTTATCTATAAGTGTAATATTCTTGGAAGAACCGTCATCACGAGTCAGGACTTGGATATTATCTTCCTGTATCTTCCGGGTCTTTTCCACGATATGCTCATTGGGATTGGCAACGGCATTTTTGAAAAAATCATTCCACTCTGTATCCGAAAACTGATAGTTATTCAATTCCTCTAATTTCTTACGGAGATTGGCAATCAGGTCTTTCTCCGTGTGAATAGGCAGATATTCATATCCCTGTTCACAGAGCAGACGGATAAACTCCTGTTCCAGTTCCGCTTCGCTCTGGTAACTGTCAGAACGCTTCTTGACTGGCTCATATTCTGTGACAACAGTATTCTCCGATGTCTCCGCTACAATATTAAAGTACGGCACATCCTCGCCTCCTTACTTTGGTAATTCTTTAAAGGATAACAGCTTATCCCTGTAATATGCATACTGCTTCTGACGTGCTTCGATTTCTGCCGGAAGTCCTGCGGACAGGTCATTGCAAAGGCTATGAAATTTATTCAACACATTCACAATTTCCTGTTGTTTTTCTATGCTTGGAATAGCAAGCTGATACTCTGCTATCGTTTTTCCCGTTAAGGATGCTCTGGTCGTAAATGCACAATGGCTTGTAACATACTTTCTGAAATCCTCCGTAGCAAAGCAAAATGCACAATATTCCGGCAACAGATAATTTGTTTTTGGAGTTGCTTTAATGGTAAATCCATTAAATACACAATCGCCAATATCATCGAGCATTACCGATGACCAACCAACATCTTCTGCTGTCTCTGACGTTCTGGTAAAAAACACATCTCCACGGTGAACTCCCAACTTTTCAATTTCTGCAGGAGTACATTCAACCAGTGCGGTAATATCCTCTTCTTTAAGGAATCTGTTATTATAAACATCTGTATATCTGATAAAAGGAATACCAGAACCAAAGAAATCCTTTCCTTTGCTCAATCCATTACGGAAATCAAATAGACTTCCCATCGGCAGTGTAACATAACCAAACACATACTGAATGAGCTTAATTGCGCTCAGCTCTGTCTGTCTGTCTGTCTGTCTGTCTGTCTGTCTGTCTGTCTGTCTGTCTGTCTGTCATGAGCGTGCTGCCTGTTTCAGCAAATGTCAAGAGCAAATCACGATAATATTCATATTGCTTCTGGCGTGCTTCGATTTCGGCTGGCAAGCCAATATTTAAGTCTGTGCAGATGGCATCGAAATGTTCAATTACCTGTACCAACCTTTTTTGCGTATCAAGCGGTGGAACAGAAATGAGCACTCTTCCAATATCATCCTTATTTATTTTTGTAGGTGTTGCATCCCACAAAATCCATTTACTCAATTCTCTTCGACCCCAACCGCTTTCCAGATAATACTTCAAATACTTGCTATCAAGAACTTCTGTATTTGGACGCAACAATGCAAGCGAAACATAATAGGCTAAATCATCATCGCGATCTACCACTGTACATTTTCCGATAATGCCTGCAGTAATCCTTGTCATAAAAACATCACCTATGCGAGGTTTAATTTTATATTTTGCATAAGCCTCTTGTGAAATGAACTTTTGTGTTCCGTACAAATCATCAATATTTTCTACGCTTACAAACGGTATTCCACTGTTAGTATATTTGGGAGTTTGATGTGTTCCGTCATAAATTTCACAGATAGTATTCAGCTTGACTTTTTCAGATTTACACTCCTTTTGTATTAACGTATCTCTGTAAAAATTATACTGTTTCTTCCGAGCTGTAAGCTCGGCTGTAAGCTCGGCTGTAAGCTCGGCTGTAAGCTCGGCTGTAAGTAACGTGAAAGAGTCCAAAATATGGACTATTTCACGTTGTACCTCCAGAGGAGGTACGGCGATCTTCAATGCTTTAAAGTCCCCTCCCGTCAATTTAGGAATATTCCCATGAATCAACGATGTTACATCTATAGTCTGAAGATAATGGTATAAATAGCGTAGCATTACACCATCTTTTTCTTCAATAATATGGGCATGATTGTTTACCCATATTTTTCCTTCTGCCCATGTTACAACTGGTGTGCCTGATTTAGTAATAACACTTCCATCTTCGCCAACTAAAACAAATGTACCATCAAAAATATAATTTGCCACATTATCTTGAATTCCATTAGCTCCATAATATGGATATTCTCCAGCTTCACGAGCTGCTTTTGTTATTGGTTTTCGCTTTTTGTCAAGCAAATTACAACAATCCTCAAGGCAACGTATTTCCACACCATCTGGGCAATATTCCTTTATTAATTCATTTACTCTATTCATTTTCGCCCATTTTCCTTCCTTGATAAAATTCACTATCACTTTTAGCCAGTTCTGTAAAAACTTTCTCCATGTCTATTGGTGGTAAATGTGAGGTAACCTCATCCCAGTCAATAATTTCATAATTGAAATGGAATTTATCTCTATTCTCTTTATAATAGGTTTCTGCTACATTACATAAAATCATGCATATTCTTCTAACATTCATCCTATATTCACGTTTCTGTTCATTTCCAAATTGAGTTATAGTACTGGCATCTGAATAAATCTCAAACGGTTTAGCCTTTTCAATAACCAACGAAAAATGATCTATAGGTTGATTGGTTCGTAAACTGTCATTTTTCATACTTGGATTTCCTTCGTGTAACAGTGAACAGCGTAAACTATAAATTACCTCTCCTGACAAATACGGCATATCATCTTTATCTTCTGGATTCTTTTCATATTTACCTATTTCTTCGTCATACCATAAAATGTATCGTTTTCTGCTACTTCGCTCAGTTGGATACGCAGCCTTACCACAAATGTCAGGCAAGGTGAGTGCAGAACTTAATGCTACAAAATATAGTTCGTTTTCCAATGCCTTTCTTATATCTTGAACCAGTCGAATTATCATTTACACCTCGATTTCTGCGATGATCTTATCAATCTCATCACGAAGCACTTGCTCACGAGCAACAATTTCCTTAATTTCCGCATTCAACTTCACGATGTCAATTTTCTCTCTGGTATCTTCGGCTTCGACATAGGTAGATACAGACAAATTATAATCATTGCCGGATACTTCTTCATAGCTTGCCAGATGTGCAAAATGCTCCTCTTCTTCACGCTTAGCAAACACATCCACAATACGGTCGATATTTTCTGGTGTCAGCTTATTATTGTTGGTAACCTTCACACACTCGCTTGTGGCATCAATAAACAGGGTTTTATTATCCGTCTTATTCTTTTTCATTACCATAATACAGGTCGCAATCGAAGTACCAAAAAACAGATTGCTTGGTAACTGAATAATACAGTCAATATAGTTATTGTCCACCAGATATTTACGGATTTTTTGCGCTGCACCACCACGATACATAATTCCCGGAAAGCATACGATGGCAGCAGTTCCATTAGATGCAAGCCATGACAGGCTGTGCATAATAAATGCCATATCTGCCTTTCCTTTCGGTGCAAGAACTCCAGCCGGTGCAAACCGTGGATCGTTGATAAGCAAAGGATTATCATTTCCCGCCCACTTGATAGAGTATGGCGGATTAGACACGATCAGCTCAAACGGCTCATCATCCCAATGTTGCGGACTAAGTAAGGTATCTTCACAGGCTATATCAAATTTATCAAATCCTACATCATGCAGAAACATATTAATACGGCACAAATTATAGGTTGTGATATTGATTTCCTGTCCATAAAAGCCGTTACGGATAGCGTCCTTGCCAAGAATTTTCTCAGCCTTCAGAAGCAATGAACCTGAACCACAAGCCGGATCATATACTTTGTTGATTTCTGTTTTCCCTACAGTTCCAAGACGTGTGAGTAATTCGGATACATCTGCAGGAGTAAAAAACTCTCCACCAGATTTTCCGGCATTCGATGCATACATAGTCATAAGGTACTCATACGCATCACCAAAGGCATCAATAGAGTGGTCTTTCACATCTCCCAGATTCATTTCTCCTACGCCATTTAGCAGTTTTACAAGTTTTTCGTTACGCTTTGCAACTGTAGAACCCAGTTTATTACTATTTACATCATAGTCATCAAACAGTCCGGCAAAGTCACTCTCTGCCTCACTACCTTTCGCTGATTCCTCAATGTGACGGAATACACGCTCCAGTGTTTCATTTAAGTTTTCATCATTCGCAGCATTGGCACGGACATTACAGAAAAGTTCACTCGGAAGAATAAAAAATCCCTTTTCCTCTACCAGTCCTTCTCTTGCTTCTTCTGCATCCTCATCCGGCATTTTTGCAAAATTAAAATCCGTATTGCCCGCATCAATCTCACCGCTGTTTATGTAATTACACAAGTTTTCGGAAATATAACGATAGAACATTGTGCCAAGAACATAATTTTTGAAGTCCCAACCATCGACTGCTCCACGCAGTTCATCGGCAATCGCCCATATTGCACGGTGCAGTTCATCACGTTCCTGTTCCTTTTTGGTATCAACCATTCTCTTTTCCTCCGTTATCCTCTGGTACAAATTCCAGAATATCGTCAACGCCACAGTTCAGAACACGGCATATACTCTCTACGCTTTCGAGGGAAATATACCCATTACGTTTCAGCCGTGTGATAATATTTGCGGAGAAGCCAGCCTCCTGCTGCAACTGTGCATTCGTCATATTTTTTTCTATCAATAAATGGAATAATTTTTTATAACTGACTGCCATGTTATCCCTCCATTATTTTGCCAACAGATATAGGAATAGAGTATCATGAAAACGTGAATTTTTCAATCTATACAAAACTGTATTTTTAATCCTAAGCAAGCAAAAAGCCATAAGATTTTTCTTTTTAAAATCTTACAGCTTTTCTATCATGTTGCATCCCAAACATCATCTATATTTACATGTAATATCTGCACAAAATACCGTGGGTTATTTTCGGGTTATTTTCTAACCGCCTATGCCCTCCAGACCGTGATTTTACTGGCTTTTTGGCGAAGCTTTCAAAGAGTGCCGTGGCAGACGAAAAGCACTCGTATCATATTTTAAATTCCTCCTAATTTGCGTTAGTTTGCCCTGTTTTGCCGCAATTTGCCGGATATGTAGCTGCCGCTGTGATTGTTTAAACAATCACAAAATAAGCAAAACGGGGCAAAATGCGGCAAGTTGAGGCCGTCAAAAGTAGTAAAAACGTAGTAGGAATGGGGGTGTGTTACTACTCTTGGTTTTGAGCATATCTTGCCTTCTTAATATCCCTCTTCATGTTATTTTACACCAAAACTTTTGTATACACCCATCCGACAAACAGCTTCTTGATAATAATAAATTCATTGAAAGCAATATTCTCATTATTTTTTTGGAAAAAATAGCCCCACAGAATTCTCACCTAAATGCTATGCAAACTGATTATTAATTAGATTCCAAAAAACCTTGCGATTGTTGTCAGTCCTGCTAAAGCAGAAATCAATTTTTGAGCCGTATTTCCTGCAAAGATGAGGAATGTTGAAAATCTATTTTTGCTTGATGAAGCCTTCTCTTTAGAGTTTTCTTGAACGCTTTCCTTTGCTTCTTCTAAAATGCTCTGTACTTCTTTTTTCTGTACTTCATCCAGCTCGCTTGATGCTACCAATCTAATTGCTTCTGTTATTTCTTTCATAAATACATCTGTATTCTCTGCAAAAAAATCACCTGAAATAGTTGTTCCGCTACTATCAACAACCATACTCTGCTGAACATTTGTTGCTCCGTTAGCATTTTGAACATATTTGTTAAACGGACGGTCTTTATTTCTTCTTTCTTCCCCCATGTCGTTTACTCCTTCCACAATTTCATTTATTGTTTTTCCTTCGATAATCAAATCTACAATTCCTCCGTTACCTGCAATCATATAATAAACGTCTTCAACCGACAATTCATTAATCGGAATACACATAGACTCATCCATGTTCTCTTTCCAAAGTGCAATGCAAGGTAATTTCGCATGAAATTTTTCCGGCAAATAATGCAATTGCTTCATCAAATCCTGCCCTGATTCACCATAATTCACAAAACAATAGTATATATCCAAATAATCGGCAGAAGTATCGTTTAAATCCTTCCATCGATTAGTCACCAACTCGTGAAATTTATCATAATCTGCTTCAATTGGTAATAACACACATTTATAAATTGCTTTATCTGCCAAATAACGTTGGGATACATATCTAAAATTTCTCTTTCGATATGCATTATCATAGGGAAGTAATCTACTAAGTCTATTTAACAAATTCCCAGGGTCCGACCTTTTAAAACTTTTAACAAGCCTTCGTTTTACTGCCCCTCCATTACCTGTGTCTTCACAAAAACGAAAAGCATATTCTTCAAATACATCAACTGGCATTAGATCTATTTTTTCTACTACTTCTTTTCCAATATTTTCTTGTTCAATCCATTCTAAGAATTCAATCTCTACGGCTTTGCTCCCAACCATTAATTCAAGAATAGGATTTTTCTCTTGATCGTTTCTTAAACTATCTTTGTAACAATATCTTAAGTTATCAATCAATGTGTATGGAGAAAGATGTTGTTCATCATAATCGTTTATTTCATTAAAATATCTTGGCATTTCATTGATTAAAAAGTACCCAAAATGCGTAAATGATCTTTGAAATTCATGAAACAAATAATCTCGTGAATAATGCTCTTTAAGTCGTCTTATACTATAGCATAAATCCTGGAATTCATCACTTTCATAATACATTCTAATCGATTCATTAATAATCTTTTTTATATTATCATTAGAATATGCATTTTTCTGTTTTCTTTCTTTATTACAATACTCTTTTGATTTTTTTAGGAGAAGCTTTTCATACTTCTCATCGAATAATAAGTCCCACATATCGATATTGCTATATTGTGCTTTACTGAGGATGACACGCTTTATCCATTCACAGAAATCAAGCATAAGAAAGTCCGGTAATCTCTGCATACAATTGTTACCTCCTATCTTTATTTATCTAATCAACCAACTATAGTGTGTAAAATATTATATCATAGATTATTCCATTCAGGGAGTCGGGAATGCAGAAAAAACGCCCTGCCACAGCAGAGCGCCTTCATTCTTTCCATATTATATCGCCCGGAACATTTTCTGTGAAACGGTCCCCTCTCCGTTTATCTTTTCCATTTCCTTCCTGGCGTTCTCCAGTTCTTCCACCCGCTTTAACTCATCCACGGCATCCTCCAGGCCCAGATGGGTATAGGTGTTCAGTGTTACTCCGATATCGCTATGCCCCATCAGATACTGGAGTGTCTTTGGATTCATGCCTGACTTCGCCATATTGCTGCAGTAAGTGTGGCGGCAGACATGCGGGGTGATATTCGGCATCTGAACCCGGTAAATGTCGTTGTATCGTTTTACCATGTGGTTAAACCGATGTTCCCAGTGCATGGTCACCAAGGGAAGCCCCTCTTTATCCATAAACAAAAATCCTGTGTATCCGTCCACCACTCTCTCATGGATGTATGTCCCGTCATCATCCAGCGTCCCATTGCTTAAGCAACGCTGGGACAATGAGGAATTGAAGTATGGCGGGGAATAGGCGGTCACCGTGATGGAAACAGAAGCCTCCGCCGATACCCGCCCTCTGGAATCCGTTACCGTTGCTTTAAATGTGATGGTTCCGGAATTGTTGAGAAACCCTGTCGTCAGCGCAGAGGCAGAACCGCTGTACCCGCCGCCCGTAATGGAGTAGGACTTGATGGTGGAACCATAACTTCCAGCCGCTCCATTGATTGTCAGCTTGACCTTGGATTTCGTCTGTATATAAATGCCCCATGTACTTGGCACTTCTCCATCAATACGGGATGCGGTCAGGCTGAAGATTGTGGGCTTCACGCTGGCAGGGACACTTAAAGTCAGCGTACAGGTTTTAGAACCGATATTCGTATTTCCGTTATAGGTCGTACAGGTGATCGTGCAGGTACCGCTGGTCGCATTCGGGATCTGGCTGGCCAGCGAAAGAGCTGGCGTCCATGATACGGAGGCAACCGTTGTCTTGGTTGCAATCGTTCCGCTGGTGTTTCCAAAAGAATACGTCAGCGTATGGGTAAATGAAGAAGATGCCCTGCTGATCGTAATCGTACCGGCAGACCCCATCGTCATATTCCCAGCGGATACACTGGAGGTACGGGGGATACTGTCCAGCGTGATGTTGGCGCTGGCAGTAATCGTCCCGTAATACGTCCCGCTTAAAGTGGCTCGGATCTGGAACACCGCTGAAATCGTTAAGGACTTACTGCCATCGCTGGCATGATTGACTGTCCTTGATACCGTTCCTAGCAAATGTGTCCCCGTACTGCTAATCGCCGGGGAGGAAAACGTCTGCACCGATCCGTCAATGGTACAGGTATTGTCGCTTCTCCCGCTGATACTTAAACTCCAGTCATTCACCAGATACAGCTTACAGGTAATGGTGGACGTATTCGCAGAGACGTTCTTGCTCTGCGACCAGTCCACCCGCAGCTTATAGTGGCCGTCCCGGATGGAACCGGAAAAACTGCCGCTGGATGCCATTGCTCTCACCCCTTCCTTTTCTCAGCGTCTTAAACGGGGCCTCTCCACTTAATCGAAAGGTTCCCGTTGGTTCTCGGTATAAAATCAAACCACCCCCGGCTCTCATTGCCGAGGGACAGCTTGTTGCGGATCTCCGCATTGGTAATCACAAGGCTCTGGTTTGAGATATAGGCAATCTTCTGCCCATTCTCCTTAAAGGCCAGTTCCTCGTTGGATAGTTCCGCTGTAAAGGCACTCCCGACCTTTCCCAGTTCAATGAGCGCCCCTTTAAACCGGATATACTCCTCCAAAAGCAGCTGGTTGGTAGAGACATTTTCCCTGATCTCATCCGTGATCGCCGTGAAATCCATGCGGATTTCTGTGCTGTTCTGAGTAATGCTGGTCTCAAAATCCTTCTGGATGGTTTCCAGTTCCGAGCGGGAAATGAATTCTTCCCGGACAGACAGATTGATTTCTTCCGAAGTCTTTGTAATCTCGGAGTAGCATTCCCGGATATTCTCCTGTAAAGCGGGGATTTGCTCCACCTTTGAAGCCATATCCTCAATCTTGGAGGTCTGTCCTAAAAGATCATCTTCAATGGAAGTAATATTTTGATCCTGCTTTGCAGATTGCGAGGTCAACCGGACACCAGCCGCACCAATCGTAATGGTGTTGCCGGAGGGATCAAGGTAATCCCGTGTCCGGCTGAGACACAGGTATGTTCCATCAATACCATGTGGTTTAGAAATGCAGCGCACATACATCCTTGCCCGGATATCCCCGATGTCCGCACCAGTATCGGACTCATCCACAATAGTCAGTTCCATGCTGGTGACGCCCTTGGCCAGTTCTGCGATCCGGGCTTTGGCTTTCCGCAGCAGATTTCCCGCCAGCGTCACATCCTCCCAGATCTCGGTCGTCCAGATCCAGCCGATCTCTCCCACCGCATCCTCATCGTACACATAGTTCTTACCATCGTTTGCCACCGTAATGTCCAGCCGGGTATCCGTCTCGGTTTCGTTGCCATCCTCATCGGTCTCTGTCAGTTTCGCCCCCAGCGGGATCAGCGCCGTCACCCGCTCCGTGTGGTCACGGGTGATCTTCACATCCGTAAGGTTCTTTCCAAACTCCACGGTCTGTAATGACCGGTCGGGGAAGTCCTCCAGATAATCCAGCACCTTCCCACTCTCGGTATAACTCACCTGCAGGTAGCCGCCGTGTGTCTTGATCAGCTTGTCCTGAATGGCATCCATCGTCACGGAGTAATCAGAATTGCTGTAGCTGATATAATCATTGTTATCCGTCACTGTCACAGTGCCAATGGTGAACTGCTTCTTTCCTTCCACGGCAGCGTTATGCACAGAGAGAAACTGCTCCAGCAATCCACGGAGCGGCCCCTGATAGGAAAATGGAGGCTGCATGGTGTCCTTCAGATACGCAAGGCAGGACTCGCACGTCCATGTATGGGTGTTATAAAAATCCGTGCCGTCATCCAAGACCCGCCCCTCAAATACAGTCAGATCATCTTTCTTGCAGACAATGGTCGAAGCCATGGGCTGAATCGCAGAAAGATAGGGATGGTTGAACGGGGCAGAAAGGGTAAGGCTGTCGATATTCTCCGCATCCTCCTGCACCTTCGCCTCTGTGATGGAAAGCTGGGACAGATGGGGATGATAGAATAACTGCCCATCCACAAAAATACGGAATACACTCATAGGCGTCCCTCCCGGTACCGGAAGGTAGTCGTTCCTTCTCCCCTAATGCTGACCGAGCTTTGCCCTTCCTGCAGTTCCAGTTCCGGGAATGTCCACGTCCCGGCGCTGACGGATTTGCGGAAGGTATCGGAGCCGATGCTCCAACTCAGTGCTGTTTCCGCTGTGGTGATAACCGTGGGGACAACCGACATATAGTCATTGTTTAGGATCACTGTGCCGCCTCCGGTAATGGAAACTTCCGTTTCTTCTGTATGGTACCGGTAGGCATCCCCGTCTGAACAGGACAGAACCATCTGGCCTTTCCCGGTAAGAGGATCATAGGCTGGTTCCAGTTCCAAGGTGCCAATGGCATACAGATCCGGTTCCTCACTGAGTATCACCTGACACAGCTGTCCGGCATAGAGGTTGGTGAGAAGATCCTTCCTCTGGTTGAACTTCTCCCGGCTCCCTAGCATGGACAGGGTAATGGTAAAGCTCCGGGGCTGGTAGGATACCCGCCCCAGCGCCTCCGTAAAACGGATCGGGGCATTGCGCCCCGGCACCACCACAGTATTGGTCTGTGACTGCGGCGTGGGGAAGTCGATCTCCTCCCGGAGCCAGCCCATCGCATACATCCAACGGTCATTGATTTTTACGTCTGCCCTCATAGGTTCAGCCTCCTTTGCAGTTTCTGTGTTTTCCCAAGGCCGCTGTCAATGGCCGGGAGCAGGTGTCCCACCAGCGTCCCGTCATCCAGATACAGCCCTTTGCAGCTATTTTCCGCAATGATCGCCAGATATTTTTCCAAGGTACTGGTATTCAGATAGCTGGAAATCATCTGATCCAGCTGCTGGTAAAAGCCTTTCAGGGGAAGCACCGCCTCCCGTCCAGCCTCACCGCCTGCCATCAGGCTGCTTCCGTTCATCCCGAAGATGGTCGGTTTCGTCATGATACCGCCTTCCTTATACCAGTCTATCGACAGATGGGGAACGCTCGGCGGGGCAAGGGATAACTTACCCGTAATCTTGAAATGCGGCAGTTTAATCTTTGGCAGTTCCAGCTTCATGCCAGAGAAGAAGCCACTGATCTTATCCACAATCCCTTTGATCGTATTCTTTGCCGCTTCAATCGGCTTCGTGATGGTGGTCTTAATTCCATTCCACACCGTAGTGGCGGTACTCTTGATCCCATTGAATACGCTGGACACCGTACTCTTTACGGCACTAAACACACTGGAAACCTTGCTCTTGATCCCGTCCACCACCGTGGAAATGACGGATTTAATGCCATTCCACACCGTAGAAGCTACGGACTTGATGGCATTAAAGACAGAGGTCACGGTATTTTTGATGGCATTGACCACCGCTGATACCTTGCTGCTGATGGCATTCCAGATCGAACTAATCACGTTCTGGAGGGCTCCCATGATGCTGGAAATCACACCGGAGATGGCAGACAGCACGGAACTGACGGTATCCTTAATCCCATTCCATACAGAAGTCACGATATCTTTACAGTTCTCCCAGATAAACCGGAAAGGCAGCGTGATGATGTCCACAGCCCCCTGAATGATAGAACCTAACAGCATGACTGCGGTCTGCACCACGTTACAGATACCGTTCCAGACATTCTGCAGGTGTGTCCAGAGGTTGGAGAACCACGTTTTCACACTCTCGATCATCGTGCCAATCCCGGTGCATATGGTATTCCACAGGTTTCCAAACCATTCCGTAATAGCTCCCCAGTTTTGGATGATAGCGATGATCCCGGCAATAGCAGCCGCTACCGCCGCAATCACAGCTATAATCGGCAGGAGAGAGATGTTCAGTGCCCCAACGGAGACCGCCAAGGCCGCAATAACCGGAGTCAGGGCCGTAAAGGCTGCCAGCAGTGCGCCAAGGATGATGATAAAGTTCTGTATCGGCCCCGGCAGCTGCTGGAACCAGTTGCTTACCGTCTGGATCACACTGACCAGTGGCGGCAGGATCGTATTGGCGATCTCCGCCAGCTTTTCTCCCAGAGGGACAATGGACTGCTGCAGCTTCCGGGTGTTGGATTCCATCTCCTGCATGGGCGTGGTCGTTGCGTCAAACAGCCCCTGCGCAGAACCTTTTACACTGTCATAAGTGCTTCCCACCGAAGTCAGGGAAGTAATAAATTTCAGGTTCCCGTCCTCTGCCATCGTACCAAAGGCCAGCGCCGCAAGGTTTAAGGCTTCCTGCTGGTTCGTACACCCGGCGATATCTGCCACGATGGAGTCAATGACCTGTTTCTGCGTAGCGCCGCCATTCTGCCAAGAGGTAAACAACTCCTGTGTCTTTGTGGAAAACATACCGATGGACTCTCCGATTGTGCCGTCCACCAGACGGGTGGTGACCTCATTGATGGCATCGTTGACCTTGTCCAGGTTGTATGCGCCGTTCTTCAGACCATTGTCCAGAAGCTGGAAATATTCAGAGGCAGAGTATCCGGCCTGGGCGAACTTTCCGGCATACTCGGATAAGTTATCACCCAGCTCATTGGTCTTATCCAGACCGTTCTGGGTACCCACCACGATGTAGTCCATCGCCTGCTGGGCGGTCAGGCCATACTGCTGCATTAAGGAATTGACGCCCCGGAGGGTTTCATTCATATCAATCCCGTATAGTTTCTCCAGCGTGATCGCCTGCTGGGTCAGGTTGGTCAGATCGGTTTCGCTCAAATCGCCAAGGTTCTTTTTGACCATCAGAACTGCATTGGCTACAGCGTCCATGCTTTCCCCAACCCCGGAGGAGTACACGTTTTTGATCACATTTGCGGACTGCTCCGCAGCCTGTCCAGTCTCGCCAAAGTATGCGTTCACCTTGGTCACGGCTTTCTCGGTATCCGTATAGGCATCCAGCGCCTTATCCCCGATGTCCTGAATCTTATCGCCCACAGCGGACAGCTGATCCGCCGCCTGCATCAGGACAGCGCCTTTGGTATTTTCCGCAATCTGACCCACATCGTCCGCTGTATTTTCCGCAGCGTCCCCAGTCTCGTTCAGCTGCTGGATCAGGTTCTGGATGGCCTGCCCGTCATCCACGGTATCCAGAGCATCTGTCAGCTGTCGGATATCCGCCTTACCGCCTGTGGCAGACTTCCCGATCTTCTCAAGGGCCGTCCGCAGCTGGTCAGAACTGGCTGTCCCGATTTTAATCGCAGAAGTCAGCCTGCTGCCAAGGACATCCGCATAGTCATCGACTTCTGTCCCCGTAGCGGCAAACAGCTTTTCCAACCGTGCGGTGTTCTGAGAGAGGGCATCCTGCTCCGTCTGCAAATCAGAAAGGTCGGCCTGATATTTATTCAGCTTTCCACGGGTTTCCTCAATCTCCCGCTGGAACGCCTGATATTTATCTGCCCCGATATCCCCACGGGCAAAGGCTGCGGCCACCTGTTCCTGTGCATCTTCCAGAGCCGACAGTTTTTCTTCCGTCTGACTGACTGCCTGCGCCAACAGTTCCTGTTTCTGCGCCACCAGCACCGTATTGGAAGGATCGAGTTTTAAGAGACGGTTCACATCATTTAAGGCAGACTGCGTTTTCGTAATGGAAGAATTGACACCCTTTAACGCTTTATCAAGACCCGTGGTATCGCCGCCGATCTCCACTGTAATGCCTTTAATCCGGTTCGCCACAACCCTCACCTCCTTAAAAATGGGCATGAAAAAAGCCCGGATTTTCTCCGAGCATGAAAAAAGCACCGATTATTGCTAACCGATGCCTATGTAAACATATAAAAGGTAGTACTTCTTAATATAATACTCTCTGTCAAATTATAATTATCTTACTAACTATATATTGCCTCTGTAAAAATATTTCTTATGTATTTTGTCCACTGTGTTATATCTTTTTCTTCCGTTCCGCACTTCGCATTTTTCCATACAGCGGGCAATAAATATGTACCGATAAGTTTAGCTAACATTTGATGCAAGATACGAATATCTTCTTCACTATCATACATAAGATTTCCGACATGAACAAAATTATTTCTCTTCTCATAGGAGTCTCTTATTAAAATGCATAAATCTTTTTGATCTTTATCAGTTATGGTTACAAGTCGCGGCCAAATAACGGACAACCGGAGTTTTTTCTCATTATCCCTCTCTGTAAGCAATGATTCAGCGGCAGAAAACAGAAGCATCATGGATAATGTGAGATCTTTGTAATTCTCGTATTGTTCTAAAGATCTTTCAAATAGTTCCAACGCATTTAAAAATTTGTAATGCAATTCATCTCTACAGTTTCCGAAAACAAATGTATTAGCTAAATCAATAAATTCATTCTGTTTATTAGGTTCAGATAAGAAGTCCAAAGAATATTTACATTGAATTAAATTCCACCAATTTCCATGTCCAAATTGCCAATCTTCCTCTCCAATAATAGCAACATGATAGTTAGGTTCATACCAATTAGTAGCTAATTCATAAATATCTTGTTTTGTTTCAAATTTGTAAATCATAAGTTTTATAATCTGAAATATTCTTTGTGCAGTAACAGATGCACTTCTATAAACATTAGAATGCACATTGTCTATTTGCAACACCAAAATAGGATACATCATAAAGTCCTTTGATCTACTCTTCTTGGTATGTGTAATGAAATTATGTATTTTGTTCCTATTTACTCCTGTTATCTGCTGTATCTTTTTTTCTTTTTCTTCTTCATCTCCATCAATAAAATGAAATGGCGCAAAATGTATATCAAAGCTTAACCTTGAGGTGCTCCAAATTCAAGAGCATTTGTTAATCGTTCAGTAGTACTGTATCCTGCTGCATGAACCATGGCTTTCAATTCTTCATAAAAAGCTCTGTGACGTTTAGTGCTCCATAACCCTTTCACATTTTCAAAAAGAAAAAAATCCGGTTGTCTTTGTACAATCAAAGTAATATATGAAAGTGACAGTTTTCCATTATCGCCTTCTCGCCCACGATTCTTTCCTGCAATCGAAAAATCAGGGCAAGGAGGCCCTCCTATAAATCCAACTAATTCACCCTCCGCTCTTACCGCTTCCATATTTCTGTTAAGTTCATTGCGTTTCTCAACATCAGTTAAAAATACATTTACATCTCCTGTATAATACCCATATTCTGGTGGCTCTATTCCCATATTTTGTCTTGCATACTGGTACGCTCTCATAAATTCAGGTTCATACTCATTTACAAAGGCCACATCAAAACCATTTGTTTCAAACCCTAAATCCAAAAAGCCACAACCAGAGAAGAAAGAAAAAACTTTCATTCTGTTAACTCCTTTATGTATCATTCGATTTATCAGCTTGTTTTATTTTCGTCTATGTGCAGAAAAATAACCCCCTTCTTTCGCAGGCATGTTCTGCTACTATATATCCCGTAAAAGGCAGAAAATTGCAAGTCCTATTTTATCCTCATCAAAGGTTTTTCCTCAGTCCAGCATAAAAAAGCCAATATATCGAGTATATCAAATTGTTTTTCTTTTTACAATCCTTTTTAGATTGCAGCTGATGCCTCTTTTTTGACAAGCCATCGTGCACAGGTAAGTGCTATTTTCCTACGATAATTCATTCTTTTCAATCAATTCATCAAAAATAGCTTCTCGTATTACTTGAACACATGTCTCTGGATTTTTTTGATATCTTTTCCCCAAAAACGAATGACTTTCCACCCCAGATAATTCAGTTCTTTTTCTACTTCAACATCTCTGGCCATGTTTCTTTCTATTTTCTTAATCCAATATTCGCCTTTATCAGAACGACTTAACCTGGCTTTCAAAGCATCCCAGTCCTTGCCATGAAAAAATTCGCTATCACAAAATACCGCTATTTTATACCGTGTCAGTGCAATATCAGGCTTTCCAGGAAGTTTTTTATAATTTTTCCGATATCTATAGCCTTCATTCCATAAAGCCTTCCTTAACGCCAGTTCAATTGAAGTATCTTTCGATCTAATACTCTGCATATTCTTGCGCCGTTGCTCTTTTGTGAGAACATCCATGTCACCACCGCATTTCCGATACTAATTATTTTATTATACATCCATTTGTTCTTCCTGTATTTGAACAATAAACTTTCCATCCGAACGCTTCTATACTATTTAGTTTTAATCAAAGGAACCACTCCGCTCAAATCGCATTTGTTCCAATGTAATCTATTGATTCCGCAAACACTTCATTATATAAAAAAACATTTTCTGGAAAGCCTATCCATTGATAAAAGAATGACTCTGGAAAATAGTTTTCCTGATTAAGAATATCATCAAATTTGCCATCCAGACCTTCTTCATGAAGCATTTCTTTCACAACCGAAATAGTGTCTGCATACATCGTTTGTCCGTGCAATCTTCCAACGCTCCTTTCCATTGTAAAATCCAGCATTCGCAGCGTTCCCTTGCTATTCTTACCCCAAATCCATTTAAAGAATTTTTTAGATGTCTCAGCCATTTCATGAATAGCATTAGTTGCGACCACCCCAGACCATGCTTCAGATAATGTTTCATATTGTGTACTTCCTTTTTGTGCCTCGGCTATATAAGTATAGAGACGGTTAATCAAAATCATATTTCTCTTTGCATATACTGGAATAAAAGTTCCCAAAACAGCCTCCGCACCTGCACGCATAAACAAATCCGCAACATTCACAGTTCCACTCCCCCGTGGACTAACATGACATGCACTCAAAACTACAACGGGCGGAACTCTATAATCATTTTCGTCAGCCATCCAAAATTCGTTTCCAACCATTAAGCCTGCCATATTACTTCGTCTGTCATAATAACCATGTGCTGATATATGTAAAATATCTGCATCCATGTTATTGGAGATGAATTTTTTCAAATCTTTTATTGTTAGTGTTTCACCATATGAGACTTGTATTTTCTCATTCCCTTCACTTAGTCTTTTCAAAGAATGAACAATAGCATCTGAGCAGGATCTTATGAACCGATTCTGCTCATCGTTAAGCACACATTCTGCAAATGCAATTTTACATCGATGACCATAATATATTTGTCGGTGTTTAACCATCTCATTTTGTAAGCACCTTGTTAACGGACTTAAAGGTCTGTAAGATATCTCTTTATAGCATTGTAATGATGTATCAGCATTTCCTATTATTGCTAGTCCAATTGGAAAATCAGAAAATACAGTAATATGTTTTGCCATATAAACTGCCCACATTTGTTCTTGCGTGAGTTTTCCTTCAAACATCTTCCCAATATCACGCAAAGTCTTATGCACATATTTATTGTTTGTTCCTTGTTTACAATTAACCTCTAATTCATTGAGTTTTTCAAATAATTCTTTTCCTGCTACTGGCAATTCAACAAGCAAAGCCTCCTTTGCAATTGCACGATGTACACCTAATAACTTGATAACCTTTTTTTCGTCATTTGGCAGTTCTGCCGTTAAACCTCCATAATTTACCTGCCCTTGAGAAACCCCCGGCATAGTAATTACAACATTTATCCTTATACTCTTCTTTGCCCTTTCTATCCCATCGGAGAACATTTTTCTGAACGCTGCACTATCATCTCCTTTACAACCTTTACAATTCATCAATGCATTATGGTGCAGCAACTGATTCCATAGCAAATTTGCACATGTTTCAAATACGTTCACCGAATTGAAAACCGCATTATAAACATAGTCTGCTTTTCCATACTGCCTGGCCGAAAATAACACAGGCAATAATAATTGTTTTTCATCATCCAGTAAATACTGTTTATCTATATCAGATAGCTTTTTGCCATTCCTTAGATTTCTACTCTCAAAAAGAGCATTCCATTGCTTAACAAGTAAGTTTTTGGATAAATCTAATATTGATACAGCTCCTAATACAGGATTATAACTTTTCGCTTTATTCTTTACCTCTTCTGAACAATCATCAGAATATATAATAAGTGTAGGTTGAAATGGAAGCCGAAACAGAAGCAATCCCTTTTCCGGCATAATCATTATATCCTGCGGAACATCATATGCCTTATCTAACACTTCAGTATCTGTATCATATGTATCAAGTTCTGTTCGCGGCATGTGCAAACAGTAATCTAAAGCGGGTAAAATTGGGATTAGAAATTCATCGAACAAATGCATTCTGCCCCTGTTAATTAATTTTAATTCAGGCAAATCAGACACATGAATAATCGGTTCTACATCTTCAATTTCCCCTTTAAACAGAACTATATATTTATAGTATTGCGGAATATTGTAATCCATCTGATATCCTCATCTCACAAAATAGTTATTTATTGCAAATAAAATACTCCCTTATTCTTTCAGCATCGTCAAATACCCCTCTAACCTTTCATCCACATATCTGGCAAACAGCTTTCTCATTGCCCCAATCTCATGCTTCACATGATACTGTGAAAAATATTATAATAAGCAACCCAATCTGTAAATTTAATGTCAATCGGTGGATACCCAACTTTCATCAATTCCAGATTCACAAGCAGTCATCCCGTCCGGCCATTTTCGTCAGCTCATGTCAAGTATGGGACAAATTTTTAATTCCAATACTTCCCTCTCATCCCATTTTCCATCATATCTATTCTCTATCACTTTTTCTTTTTCTTCGTTTTTACAACAGATATTCCAAACATTTCAGAAAAATTTCTTGCTAATCGTATGTACGGTCTTACAAGACCACCAAAGTATATTTTATGACTACCTGTAGCCATACACATTTCTCCATCTTCAATTATCATTTCAACAGAACGGTTCAGCACCTTTCCGCCTTTAATCTTTCCAATTACTTCTGTTCCCTTTTCATCTATATTAGTATGATAAATGGTTATAGTAGCTCCTTGACGTGGTTCTAAACAATAAAAATCAATCCTTCTTACATTCTCAACTTGAGTTGAATTTTGAACATTTACCTTACACGTTTCATCAGTTTCTTCATTTACTATAGCAGCAAGTATCTTTTCATTTTGTGGAACTTTAATACTTAACTCATAACTTGGATAAAAATCACTCGTTTCTAAAATTTCATTTCCTCCATTCCACAATTTGATTTTTGAAACTACAACAGTCTCAATTTCTTTATCATGAAAAAGAATCTTAATCCCATCTATTCTTGATACTTCATTATCTACTAATACTGTTGAATTTATCGTATAATAGATTGCTCTTTTCTTTTTATCTTTAATTTGCAAGATTAAGGCGATAATTGTAATAACCACACCTACTAATGATATTATTGTAATCCAAGTCGTAACAACTGGATTTTCTGCAATCCAGTTAGTCAATGCGTCCATTATTTTATCCTCCTATACCAAATTCCCTCACATTCTCAAACATAATCTCCAACTTATCAATCTTCTTCTCCGTATGATAATGTCCGCAGTACCACTTCTGGTAATCCAGCCTGTCCTCAATCCCATCCAGCCATTCTTCCGTAGACTTATCTACCTTACTCTGATCAACCCCGAACAGGAACATTTCCATCGGCTCATACTTCAGCGGCGTAGTATGGCTCAACACTACATCCACCTTCCAGTCTAGCTTATCAAGCTGACTCTCCACATACTTCTTAATCTTATCAGATGGCTGTTCATCCGGCCACCAGCCATATCCATACATCAGCCGAATTATTTTATCAATACTATATGCTCCGCCCATCACAATGGTCTGCTTCCCATCCAGATCAAATACTTCCCCATCTTTCGCAAAAAGCAAATCCGGGTACTCTTCCTCATAATACACTATGCCGCCATGCCACTGCTTCTCCTTATAGCTGTCTATAGTCTGCGGTCTCTGCTCATGGTTCCCATGGATGCAGAAAAACGTAATCGGCAGGGATTCCAGAAACTTCTTCTTCACACAATCACGGTTCCATCCACTAAAATTAATCCCTGCATCTCCTAAAATAATCAATATATCTCCACGGCTTGTTCCTAACTGTTCACAGAATGTTTCTATACGTCCGAACTGCCCATGAGTATCTCCTGTTATGTAAATCATATTATCATCCTTTCCGGATGCCTGGACTCCGGCATGTACTCTCATTATACCATTACTGCCCCTGCACTTCACCTAAAATCTTTTCATACACATCCTAATTTTTACTTATCGGAACAATACAAAAGTCCAGAAGATACCTTTTTTCATCTCCCGGACCATTATTTCACACTTCTGATTTTTTGTTTCCTCAATCGTAGTAAAACCGTAGTACCCCACCAGTCCTATTGCACCGATTTGCCGCAGTTTATCGCAGTAATTGCCCTCAAGCACTTTCACGCCGCTGTCCTGCCGTGGCAGATGAATAATACTTTTATCATTGTTGCATAACCTCGCATTTCTTAGTTTTTCTTGGTATTTCGGGCTTTGTAAGCCTTTGTAATTTTTTGCTTTCTGGCATAATCTGGTTTATTTTCGCATAATATCGTCAGCAAAAGGTGTAAAATAAGGTGTATGTTTTTCTATTTTACACCTTGCTATTTTCAATTAGAAATCGTAATTACACAACCTGAATCCGAGCAATTTCTTCCCTGGCATCCTCAAGATTTACATGCGTATATGTATTCAGCGTTACGCTGATATCTGAGTGGCCCATCAAATATTGCAATGCTTTTGGATTCATT